>Ga0209603_1000335_pt1 | contig 58713 bp, 54 predicted proteins | sample COGITO_mtgs_1206_FD_184812 | JGI IMG/M metagenome (GOLD analysis project Ga0209603, IMG submission 184812) | Pelagic marine microbial communities from North Sea - COGITO_mtgs_120607 (SPAdes) (version 2) | ecosystem: Environmental > Aquatic > Marine > Epipelagic ...
AATAAAAAATGGACATTTTTTTATGTCCAATTTTATAAAATGGAATATAGAATTGAAAATAAAAAATCAGGCGTTTTACACTGACCAAATCATAAATTTATAAAATATATAATTATTAGTTATTTTATAAAGCTTCATCGTCTACTTTTTCTATATATACATTATCACATAATTTTTTTATTATCTTCTCTCTTCCATCTTCTACTGATTTACCACATTCACTCATTAATTGCGCAAATTCTTCTTGTTCTAATGAATTATTCATATAATTTGGATGTGTTTCTAACCATACATTCAGGTTTTTCAATTGTTTTGATTCAACCTTCTTTAATGCTTTATTTATATGCTCATTATTTTCATCTTTTTCCCATTTGTTATTTTTTACATATAACGTTTCCCGTTTCTTATCTGTGCAATGTAATGGTCTTTCGTAGAGAGAAAGTTTATTCATGTTTTCCATTATAATGTTACTTATACCATACACTTGCCCTTTTTCTTTTGTTGTTAGTAAGTTTTTCATAGACACTTCTATTTTATCAATAAACTCATCCATTGATAATGCATCTTTACATTTTTCATTTAAAAATACATTAATATTAAATTTCTGTTTTATATTAGTATTATTATTATTACTATTATTGTTATTACTATTATTGTTATTGCCCATGTTAGGAATCATTTCATGTATTGTTTTTTGTAATTCACTATTTTGATTTATTAATTTTAATACTAATTCTTTCATTTCATCTTTATTATCAGATAATAATACATTATCTTTTTGATTATTTCCTTTACATGTTTTTTTATGTGTATATAAACTTTGTCTATGTTTATATTCTTTCCCACAATCACATACATAATTTATTATTGCGTCGCATTTGTAAGTATCGTGTAAGTTTTTATGTTTTATGGTAAGCAAATGTTTTTCATAATCATTTTTTTTGCTGCTTTTATAATTACATTTTTCACATAAATATTTATGTGAGATTTTTTGCGATTTATTTGTAAGCATTTGTAAGTATATTATACTTACATAAAAATCTCCTAAATCTTTTTTAAAAAGTAAAAATAAAAAGTTCAGTAACACTTTAAAAAAACAAGAATTATAAATAAGAGCATTATGCTCTAAACTCATTTTTTCACTTTTTTTTAACAATTCTCAAATCGAAAAATTAAAAATGGACATTTTTTTATGTCCAATTTTTAAAAATGGAATGAAGAATTGAAAATAAAAAATTCATACATTTACACTGACCAAACCATAAATTTATAAAATAAGAATATTTAATTTATTTTATAAACCTTCTTCATCTATTTTTTCTATATATACATTATCACATAACTTTTTTATTATTTTCTCTCTTCCATCATCAACTGATTTTCCGCATTCACTCATTAACTGTGCAAATTCTTCTTGTTCTAATGAATTATTCATATAATTTGGATGTGTTTCTAACCATACATTCAAGTTTTTTAATTGTTTTGATTCAACCTTCTTTAATGCTTTATTTATATGCTGTTTGCTATCATCTTTTTCCCATTTGTTATTTTTTACATATAATGTTTCCCGTTTTTTATCAGTGCAATGTAATGGTCTTTCATATAATGATAGTTTATTCATATTTTCTATTATTATATTACTTATACCATGCGATTGCCCTTTTTCTTTTGTTGTTAATAAGTTTTTCATAGACACCTCTATTTTATCAATAAACTCATCCATTGATAATGCATCTTTACATTTTTCATTTAAAAATACATTAATATTAAATTTCTGTTTTATATTAGTATTATTACTATTATTGTTGTTACCCATGTTAGGAATCATTTCATGTATTGTTTTTTGTAATTCACTATTTTGATTTATTAATTTTAATACTAATTCTTTCATAGTATCTTTGTTATTATCTTCAATAATCTTCGTTTCATTATTAATTAATATTTGACATTTTTTTTTATGTTTCCATAATCCTGACCTATTCATAAAATTTTTATTACAAATATTACATTTTAATATTTTTGTTTCCTCTGTTTCCATTTGTTTCCGTTTATGTTTTATGGTTTTCAAATGTTGTTCCCATAAAAATTTCTTAGAGCAACTATAATCACAATTATCACAAAAGTATTTTTCATTCATATTATTCATAAATTTGGTTTCCATATATGCTATATTATAGAAACATAAAATATGCTTAAATCTTTTTTAAAAAGTAAAAATAAAAAGTTCAGTAACACTTTAAAAAAACAAGAATTATAAATAACAGCATTATGCTGTAAACTCATTTTTTCACTTTTTTTTAACAATTCTCAAATCGAAAAATAAAAAATGGACATTTTTTTATGTCCAATTTTATAAAATGGAATGAAGAATTGAAAATAAAAAAACACGCGTTTACACTGACTAAACCATAATTCTATATTTTTAATACATAAATAAAATAATTAACACCATTTATGTATTTATAAATCAATATATACATTTCTAGGAAATTGTCTATTTATTAAAGATTTGACATAATCATAAAATCTAAAGAATAAATTAATGATATTCATTAAAAAGAATGGGAGAGAAATATATAATATTAATATAATCCAATTTTTATAATTTTTATATTTGTCATTCCAGAAGAAAGAACCAAAAAATAAATAATAAATTACTAATAAATAATAAATAAAAAATATAAAATATTTATAAAAATTTAACCAATCTTCTTCTTTAATTTCATAAAAAATTTTGCGTTCATTTGTATCAACAGTTCTAATAAATTGATCTATTTTTTCTTCTAATTTCTTTTTTTGTTTTCTTCTTACATTCAATAATTCTTTTATTTTATTAGATGAATTAGTTAATCCAGTATAATCATTAAGCATTACAGTAGTTGTTCTTCTAAAATCATCAATTTCAATAATTTCATTATTTCTATTATTTTCAGCTTCTTTTGTGAATCGTGTTTTTAATACATTATGGTAAGTTCCAGGTGGATTTAAACCAACCTTTTCAGTAAATAAATAATATGTTTCTTCTTTATTATCAATAATATCAGGTATTTCTTTTTTTAAATTAACATAGTCCTGCCATTGTTGTTTAAGTTTTTGAGCTTCACTAGAATTAATTAAATTCTCATTATTTAATATTTTATTTTCTAACATTTTAAATAAGTTATTGAAATGTTGTGGTTGAATACCTTGTGTTTGTAATTGTTGTAAAAAAGCAAATTCTTCTTCGGCACTTAAAGTCCCTTTCTTCATCATATCCTCTATTCTTTGATTAACAATTTTTTGCATAAATGCTTCATTTGCCATCAAATCATTAACTCTCTCTTCAACTAAACTATTTATATTAACATCTGAACATTTTTTAACCATATTAATATAACCTGAGAATTAATTATTTCAAATATAATTAACATGCGAAATAATTAATATGGAGCACCCATAGTAGAGACAAATGTTTCTGTTGAGTTTTTACCTTTTGGTTTAGGTTCACATATGCTCTTTTTTGTATTAAAAACCATATCTTTAGCGCAACATTCAGCACCAACACATTCTCCTGTTAAACTTCCACTTAAACTATCAAATTCACCTTCAGCTTTATCTTGCAAAAATCCTAATTGTTCTAAATCATATTCTACAACTCCTTTCTCACTAGAACCTGTAACATTTAAAGGAAAATCAAATTCTTGGAATGCCATGTTGTTTCTTCTAGATAAATCTAATAATGAGCCTCCAATATAAAATAATCCAATTACAATAATTATTGCTAATAATACATTAGTAGTTTGAGATGATATAGTTTGATTGCGTTTTAATACAACAACAATAATTACAGGAATCATTAATAATATTAAAAATTGTAGTATTTTTGTGTAAGCATTGTATTTTCTGCTGAAAAAATCATCAATTTCAGCCATTCTTAAAATATTAGCATTATTATTTTCTAATTTATTTAATTGTTCCTTTGAATTATTTAAATTTTTTTCTACAACAGATAATGTTGTTAATTGATTTTCTAAATTATTTCTATCACTTTCAAAAGTATTATCTAATAATTGATAAATTGATTTTAATTGTTCAAACATATTAATTCTAGTTTGTGAAATATCATTAATTTGTTTAATAATAGCAGCTTGTCTATCTTTATTATTATTTTTTGATTCATTTTGTAAATTAATGTATAATTGTTTTTCTAAATTTTGTAAATTTTTTATATTATTCATTGTTTGTTCTGGCATATTATTTTCACTATCCATTTATAATATAATTTAATATTTTATTATAAATAATATCATTTATAAAATGTCATATAAGCAATATATGCTACATATAATAAAATTAAGAATAATATAATGTAATCAATATTATCATAATTTTCACCTCTATAAAGACTATATACAGTATATGTAACTAATATTACTAGTAATAATAGATAATTATTATATCTATTTTCTGTTTTTCTAATATTAACACTATCTTTTAATTTTTTTATATTATTTTGTTCTTCTAGTAACATTAATTCTTTATTTATTTCTATACTTAATGAATTATCTAGATATTTTATTTCATTATACATTTTTAACATTTCTGGATTATTTTTATAATTAATAAGGTTTTGATTTAAATTAGTAAATATATTAATTATATCATTATTTAATAATAAAATATTATTTTCTAAATCTATAAGATTACTATCTTTTGTTATACATATACCATAATCATCATTTCCCATTTTAAGACATTTAGGTAAATTTTTTGGGCATATAATTTTACTAGCCTTATTATTATCTAAATTATCTAAATTAATTATATTCCATTTAGCTTCTTCGGTATTTCCCCATAAAGCAGGTTTACAATCTTTTTGTTTACCAGTCCAACAATAAACAGCACTTAATTTCTTACCTGGATATGGAACACTAACAATATTATAAACATTATCAGAAATCTTTACAATTTTCCATTTAGCTTCTTCGGTATTTCCCCATAAAGCAGGACGACAATCTTCTTGTTTATCAGTCCAACAATCAACAGCATGTAATTTTTTATCTGGATTTGCAATACTAGAAATATTATATACATCGTCCTGTATTCTTGTAAATTTCCATTTAGCTTCTTCGGTATTTCCCCATAAAGCAGGTTTACAATCTTCTTGTTTACCAGTCCAACAATAAACAGCACTTAATTTCTTACCTGGATATGGAACACTAACAATATTATATATACCATTTTCTAATACAGGAGGAATACGATAATCAGAATTACACGATACAGAATTACTTGATATTTTATTATATTGATTTAAAGTATTTTTCAATGATTCTATTTTCTTTTTCAAGATATCTAAATCTTTATTATATTGTTTTTCTATATTATTAATACTCATATATTATTAATATAGATATTATTAATATAGATATTATTAGAAATAGTGTCTTCTTAAATATTTGAATATATAGTATAATGCTATTACAACTACTATTAATAAAAATATTTGTAAAACTCTAGATTCGCCAAAATCAGAATAAGTATAAAAAATTATAGCACCAATAATTACAGCTAATATTAGCCATGTATAATATCTTGAAGATTCCATATTTAATCTAATACGAGAATCATCTCTATTGCCACTAAAATCAATATCTCCATTTTCAAATTCATTAATGCTATTTTTATTATTATTAAAATTATTAATATATTTTTGTAATTTTTCTTTTTGTTGAATAATATCATTATTTAATCTAGCGTCTTTAACTTCTAATTTTGCAATTTCTAGCAACATTGATTCCGCCAATTTTAATAATTCATCATTTAATTGGTATAATTTTTTCCATAATTTAGGTTGAACATTTAATCTATTACATATTGAAGTTTTAGTCATTGGAGGACCCGATGGAATATTTATATACATATCATTATCAAATTGAATAGGTTCAATGGAACATGTTTTTGATTTTTCTTTCCAAACATCTTGTGAATATACATGTTTAATACCTTTTATATCAACCCAGGCAACTTCTTTAGTTTGTTTGTTCATTATATTTTTACCAGCAATTTTACAAGCTTGTCCAATACCCATAGGTTGACTAGGTGTTAATTTATTAATACCATCTTTTTCAAAATCAACAGTTTTAAAATCTTTTGGGCAATTAGGAGCTAATTTTTTAATAGAGTCATCTTCAAATTTGTGTGTAAATCCATAGTCATTAATATAAATATAATTTTTATTATTAGTTACAATACTTCCAAAATATTTTTCTTGTTCTTTGTGTAAAGCAGCGTTTAACATCAATTCTTCATTGATTAATTTATATGTAGCAGTATATTCTGCTAAAGTGGCATTAAATGCTTTTTCTAATTTTGAAACTTCTTCTTTTTGTGTGTCATTTTTACTTTTTATAGAATCTTTATCGTTCATAGCTTCAATAATAGAAGTAAGTTTTGGAGAAGAAGTTTGTTCAATTAATTTTAAATTAGGTAATATAGTTTCTAATGTATTTTGTTCATGTTGTAAAAATTGTCTACCTTGTTCTAAATTTGGGTCATTATTTAACATTATATATATACAATAATACTAGAAAATGTTATTTTAAAAGATTTATTAAATAATTTATTAAATTAAATAATTTATTTAATAAAATATTGTAAATAAATTATTATAAAATTTATTTTGTAACAGTTTTTCTTTTGTAGTTCATAAATATAGCACTAAATATAACAATGCCTAAAATAATATTATAAATTAATTTTTCATTATATGAAAATCTGAAATCTACTAATGCATGCTTAGCAGCATTATTACTATTCAATAAACTATTATATCTCTCTTGTAATTTTTCAATATCTTCATCCAGTTGATTTATTTCTTCAATCATCTTATCGTTAAATGTTCTTAATTTTTCTGTATTATTTTCTAAATTATTCTTCAAAGAAAAAAGTCGGGATTGGCTTTCTGTTAAATTAGAATTATTACTAGCTAATTCATTAGATAAATTTTTATCTTTTTGGTCTAATCTGTAATTTGGGTATATATTTTCTATTTCATCTAATATTATCTTGTAATTTGTAAATTCATTATTTAAATCTTCTTCAAATTGTTTTGGCTTTGTTAAATTTAACATTATATATATATTATATATTATTGAGAACAAATTCTATAGAAATTTGTTGTAATAGAAGTTTTACTTGGTCTTTCAATTCTACAAATTTGACCAGGGCGAATACCAATTACTTGAGAAACAGGGCTAAATCTAGAAATAGCTGGAATATGTGAATTATCTAAGATATTATATTGTTTTTTAAAGTCTTTTGCTTCATCATCGGATAAAACAATGTGTTTTGGAACAAGAGTATGTTCTAAAATATTGAATTGGAGACGTTGAATATTAATAATAATAATAAAAATCTTTTCTTGATCCCAGATGTGTTTGAGCATTTTTTCTAAAGTTTCATTAGGTTCTTCTTTTATTATAATAATAAGGTCATCGCGTTTTTTAAGCATTTTTTCAATATTATACAAATCTTCAATAATATCATAAATATTATTAGGTCTTAATGTTTTACTGAGATTATATTTAATATAAACTTTTTTTTCTTTACCAGTTTCTTCTAATAGTTTTGATAGTAAAATATCTAATTGTTTATTTTGATACATGGCGTGAATTTCGCTAATACTAAATCCACTGAATTCATCAGTATTAAATCCTCTCTCTTTTAGTATATCTAAAAGAATATTGCGTGATTTATAAATTTGTTTAATATATTCATTTTCAGCCATCTTTATAATAATAATTATATAATAGATTTTAATATATTTCAATTTTTATAATAAATATTACTATTGAAATATATTAATTAAATTCAACATTTTTTGTTTTACTATTATTTTCATATTCTTCTTCTCCATCTTCCTCTCCTTCTTCCTCATCTAAATCTCCTAAAATTTCAAATTCTTCTTTAACATATTCATCATGTTTATTATATTTTCCACCTTCTAATATAGATACAACTGGTTTACCTTCAATAATATCTTCCATTTTATTTAAATTTTTATTAATTAATGGAACATTTGTTATATTATCTTGTGGCTCTTCAACTTCTGGTTCAGGAGCATTATCAACTCTTGGTTCTATTTGTTCTTGAACTTGAAGTTCAGGTTCGACTTCAACTTCTGGTTCAGGTTCTTGATTGACTTCTTCTGCTTGTTCAATGGGTTGTTCAACAACTGCATCTTGTTGTTGTGGTTCAGGTTGGGGTTGTTGCTCAATTTGTCCTAATTTTATTTTTTTATCTTTCTTAATTTTTTTCACTACAGGTTGTTCTATACTTTCAATACTTTTATTAAAACCCATACTAGTAATTTGATCAATATTTTTATCAGTAATAATTCTAATTTGTATATTCATAGCCTGTAATTCTTGTATTAATAATTTTAAAGCATAAGGAACTCTAACAATACTAAATGTTCTACCGTATTTTGTAATATTATCAATGCTCATTCCATTTTCTAAATTACCAGAAAATTTGATTGGTCCATCAGCCATAGGACTCATAAATAAATTAAGATCTGTATTATATATACAAATCATACCTGTTAAGTTACAAACTGCCATATAATATTCATCTCCTCTTACTAATAATGATTCTTGTAAAAAGTGCGATAAGCCATGAGAAGCAATACCATCGCGTTCCATCTCTCCAATGCGTAAACCACCATCATTTGCTCTTCCTTGAACAGTTTGTCTAGTTAATAAAGTTCGTGGACCTCTAGCGCGGTAGTTAATTTTATCTTTGACCATATGTTTCAATCTCATGTAATAAGTAGGACCAATAAATATTTCAGATTCCATTTGTTCCCCAGTTTGTCCATTATATAACAATTGATTACCTGATGAATGATAACCAATTTGTGTTAATAAATCACCGTAAATTTTATTTTTTGTTCCTTTATTAACAAACGCAGTACAATCACCAAAAGCACCATATTCACATCCAACTTTACCCATTAATGTTTCAACTAACTGACCAATAGTCATACGACTAGGTAAAGCATGAGGATTAATGATAATATCGGGTCGAATACCTTCCTCAGTATATGGCATATCTTCTTCTGGTATAATAAGACCAACTGTTCCTTTTTGACCACATCTACTACAAAATTTATCTCCAATAGCAGGTATTCTCTCTTCGCGAATTCTTACTTTTGCGATTCTAAATCCTTCCTCGCCTTCTGTAATAAAACTTTTATCAACATAACCAAGTTGTCCTTTTTTGGGAAATACGGATGAATCTAAAGATGTATTAGGATTAGATAAATTAGTTTGGACTTTTCCAATAATTACCTTTTTATCATCTAAAAATGTATTTTCTTTTATTAAACCAGAATCATTTAGATTGGAATAATCATAACCAGGTTTTAATCCAATAACATTTTCATTTTCAATATTAGCGAATCGACTATCAATAGTAGAATTACCAACCTTAGAACTATCTTCTCTGTCTTCATACATATTATAATACGTTGTTCTAAACATACCGCGTTTTATAGAACCTTCGTTAAAAAGAATTGAATCTTCTACATTATAACTTCCATAAATACCAATTGCTACAATAACATTCTCTCCATAAGGATGTTCTTCGTTATTAATATATTTCATATATCTACTTTTAACTAATGGTATTTGTCCATAATTTAATATAACACCCATTTTATCAATACGAGTTAAAAAGTTAGAATGATACAATGATACAGCTTGCTTACTTTGACCACATGAAAAAAGATCACGTGGTAATTGATTATTTTCAGGAAATATGATTTGATTACCCATAACACCAAAAATTAAAGAGGGATGAATTTCTAAGTGAGTATATAGATTATTTTCTGATAATTTCGTATAATCCATAGATATTAGAGCAACTTCTTCTTCAGCGGTGTCAATATAATCAATAATACTTTGATTATTTTTTAATTCAATAAGATTTTCCTTTGATTTTTTATATAAATCTTTCACAGACATATAAAGCTTACACTTGGATGAAGAATAATTTTTATCAAGTTTTTCATTAAAACCACTAATAAGTTCTTCCCATGTAAAATCATTGCTATTAATTTTTTCTAAAATATTTTTTTTCATAATACTTGGACCATCTTGATCAATATAAAAAATAGGTCTACAAAGTCTTCCTGAATCGGTATAAATATAAATAATATTTGTTTCTATATGCCAGTGAATACTTGTATAAATAGGAATTAAACCATTTCTTCTATTAAATACTAATAATTCTTTAGTTGCTTCAGGATCATCAACAATACCAACCCATGCTCCATTAACAAATATCTTTGTTAGTCTAGACATATATTTGAAATCTACCTCATCTAACTTTTTCATAAAAACATTGAATCTAAGCCAATTAATGATTGGTTTAGAAGAACAAAATTTAGTTATTTTTGTCATAATAGCAAGATGTTTATGTAAACCAATATTACCACCATCAGGTGTATCAACAGGATCAATTAATCCCCATTGCGAAGAATGTAATAATCTAGGTCCAATAACTTTCGCACTTGAATCTAAAGGTAAATTAACTTTTCTTAAAAGAGAGAGAGCAGAATTGAAAGATAAACGATTTAGATCTTGAACAGCACCAAGACGTTTAGTATGAGCTTCTGCTCCCCAGTTTCCTTTAAATGCTTTTCTAAAACCTTCTTCAACAATACGTTCTTTAAAAAATTCTTTATAATTATTGTCAATTAAACTTAAAAAATTCTTTTCATAAATGCCCTTTTTATAGTAATATTCTTTATCTATTTTTAAATAAATATTACGTTGTTGTAGAGTATAATATTCTTTAAAAAGATCATATATAAGAGAACCAGGTAATTCTACACGTTTAAATTTAAAACTATCGCGATCAGTAGATTTATTTTCTTTCATAAAAACTTTTAATAATTCTAAAACCATATATCCTAAGAAACATGCTTTCTCTTTAAAATTTAGTTCACCAATATGTGGAAGAAAATAATCAGCTAATATTTCCATAACATGAACAATCGTTTTGCCTTTTGTAAATGTAGCAATATATTTAATAGCATTTTCCTGTGTAAAAATTTTACTAGCATCATGAATAGATGGAATAAATAAATCAATATAGGAATTATATTTTTCTATATCTAATAGACAACATTCGATAATAGATTTATCAGAAGTAATACCTAAAGCACGCATTACTATAAATAATGGAATCGGTTTTCTAACGTTAGGAATATTAACAACAATTTGATTATTTGTATATTTAGAACTTTCAGCTACTATTCTAACAGACAAGGTTCTAATAGGTTTAGAAGCATCTTCAGATACAGATCTTATTTCAGCAGAATGAGAATATATTTCATTAACTTTATCTCTAATATATAACATATTATCTGCAAATTTTTCTTGTGATATAATAACTTTTTCTTTTCCATCAATTATAAAATATCCACCAAGGTCATTTTTACATTCACCCATCATATATCTAACATTTCTATCTAATCCATTCATAATACATAATTTTGATTGTAACATAATAGGAAATCTTCCTAAAAATATTTTTTCTAATGTTGTAGATGTTTCAATAATATTTCCATCATCATCTTCCATAGTATAATCAATAACTACATCATAGTGAATAGTTATGGCATAAGTCATATTTCTTAATCTAGCATCATTAGGATACATATAATGTTCATGACTTTCATCATAGATAATCGGTTTTCCATAATATAATCTATTTCCTTCATAGCCGCCAAAATAAATACTAGCTTGTAATTTAAAACGGTCGGTTTCAGGGTCTTGTTGTTTAAGTATTTTAATTGGGTTTTTTTCTTTTAATATACGTTGGATACCTTCTTCAAAAAAATCATTATATGATTCAATTTGATGATTAATTAATGCTTGAGGATTATCTTTAAAATATTTATCTATAATTTTCCATGGTATATTTTCATCCATTTAATATATTATAATCTTATATTTTTAAGTATATAATATATATCACAAATTTTTGTTAAAATTAATTTAATATCTTCTAACTCTTCTTAAAGCAGATTGAGACGCGCGATGTTGATCACCGCCAAAAGATTTATCATTATAATTATTATTTATTGAATTTAATTTTTTAAATCTAACATAATCAGCACCATCATAAACAAATCTAGGGTTGCCTGTATAAGCAGAATTACCAGAAGTTTGAATATTACCAGCTAAACCTTTATATCCAGCAAGTGCTTGGCTCGAAAACGAAGGGTTAACCCCAGTTACTTGATTTGCTGGTCTTCCAAATATAGGGTCAGTTGATTCGTTAACTGTTCCATTAACATCACCTGCATTCATGGCCGCTCTAAAGGGTGTAATTTGTGTTTGTCCTTTATTTTTATAATACATAGGGCTAACTTTTGAATTTTCGAAAGGAATATATGCTCTATTACCAAATGATTGTCTTAAAATTTTTCTATTCATTGAACGTCCATTGGCACCATCCATACCAGAGCTTTGATTATAGGCACCAGCACCACCACCAACTAGTTTAGGGGCAACACCTGGTAAACCGCATCCTAAAGTGCTAACACATGGTTTATTATTTTTATAAATTTTTGTAAATCTATCCTTAATAAATCCAGACATATTATATATTATAAAAGATAAAATAATATATAATAAATTTGTATTATTCTACCGTGACACATATAATTAAAATATATTTATGATAAAATAATTAATTTTTGTATAAAAGAAGTAAACCTATTAATATTGCTAATAATAAAAATGGGAAAACTACTAAAAACCAAGATAATCTAGAATAACCATATTTACATAAAGCATCTAATACAATTGTCCAGAAAATAACATATAAAAATTTGAATAAAAATACTAAAAATGAAGATGGAACATCGCATTCATAAGAACCTACACAATATCTAGTTTCAGAACCATACATTAGATTTTGTATAATTATAAATACAATAGCAAAAAATGATATCATAAAATAAATGTAAGCGGGACTACATAATTTATGTAATTTATCTAATAAAGTCATTATAAAATATATATAGAAAATATATATTTTATATATTTTTAAAATTTAGATGCTAAAGTTTTTGAATTATTTCTAATTTCTTTAATATTAGGTAATGGTCCAGAAATAATAGTATTAGTTTCCATAGCTGGTTGAACTGTAGGAGATGGTGATACAATAGGATGTTTACCTCTGTATACTTTTCCTAAAAAAGGTGAATTATTAACTAGATTATTCATACCATTTCTATATAAGTTTACTAAACCTTGACCGAACATACCTCCTTTTTGATATGGTGTTAGTCTGCTTTTAAAAGCACTATAAGTCATTTGTGGTTCAGGTTGTGTTTTACCGAAGAAAGGGTCTGGCCCGCCAGTAACTTGTCCATGAGGGTTAAATAAAAAATAGTTACCCATATTATCAACATTCCATGCGCCTGGGTGTTGAGGAAATGGATTTGCTCCTAAACCATATCCTCCTTTATATTTTCTAGTTTTATGTTTTTTTGGAAGATGTTTTCTAGAAAGATGTCTTTTTTTAGACATATATTTTTTAGAAACACGATATTTTTTAGACATATGTTTTCTAGCAACATGATGTTTTTTAGACATGTGTTTTCTTTTTTTAAGCAAATTTTTTCTCGAATTTTTCATATATATATATTAAAGAAATTAATCGATTTCTACATGAGTTAACATATGTCTACGACAACAATATTTTTTAAGTTTTAGTTTGTCTAAAACAATACCTTCGGGGGTTTTGTCAACATTTTCATCTGTTAAATATATTACTTTATTAATTTCTAATTTTTCATTCATTTTAATTTTTCGAACTTCTTTTTCATAAAAGCGATATTTGTCTGCTAAAACTTTTCCGCAGCTAAAACATTTGATAGGAATAATCATTATATAATAATTAATAATATTATATAATCATTAAATCAATTTTATAATAAAATAAAAATTTTAATTATTTTTTGGACATTTTTCACGAGCATCAATGCATTTATTTCTAAAATAAAAATAATCTAAACTAAAACATTTTTTACCATCAATACTATTACAATGTTCACCATGTTCTATACCAGAATGTTTTTCTTCACTTGCCACATTAATACCATCCATAGTTGGCATTCTTTTACCGTGAAAAATTGGTCCTGCTTTATTTCCAGCTACACATGTATTATTACTTAACCATATACAACAACTAGTAGAATTACATGAGTTTTCATTTAATTTTTCACATTTTTCTTCTTGTTGTGATGGACTATTGCTTTTATCACAGAAAGAACTAGTTAATCTACTGTGAAAAGATTTAGGTTTACTATCATTATTATTTTGTAAAGGTTCAATAGTAACAACTTTTTTAAGTGATTTTCGAACTAATGGAGTAAAATCAACATTTAACATAGCAAAAACAACAAGAAGCGTAATAAATAAGATTGCTATTAAAATAATATTATCTATATTTTGTTTAAAATATTGAATTACAAGAGAACTCATTATATATATCTCAATAAAAATAAAAATAAATTATTATTTATATAATTTCATATCCATTCTCTGTTTTAGTTTTTTTAACTATTTTTTTTTTTACAGCAGTTTTCTTATTATCATTTCTGTGAATGTTATTATGACAATCTTCGCAAATATTTATAAGATTGGCAACGTGATTTTTATGAAAACCACCTTCTAAATAATCATTTTTATTAGCATTTTTTTGATATTCTAGATGATGTATTTCAGTTCCAATATTATTATTACACATTTCACAAACACCTTTAACTTTTTTACTATTATATTTGCTAGTTTCCATATGTAAAATATTTTTATAAACATTATTATATTTTACACGAAGTTCATGAGCTCTATGTAAAAAATTTTGTGGTAAATTTAAAGATTTACATACTTCTAAACCATACATACTATCACCTGGACCTTCTTTCAATTTTCTATCATAAACTAATTTATTTGTTATTTTATCAAACATCACTTCCATATGATAAAGTTTAATTTTATTGAGATTTTTTACTTCTTCATATTTAACAATTTCATGAAAATGTGTAGCAAATAGAAATGAACTTTGGATTTCATGTAATTCTTCTAATCCAGCAACAAAAATACTTAGAGCAGAATCACTTTCAGTCCCAGAACATAATTCATCACCTAAAATTAAACTATTTTTATTTGAAAATTGTAAAATTGTTCTTAATTCTGACATTTCAACCGCAAATGTAGAGAGACCTTTGAAAATATTATCGTTGCCTAAAATTCTTGTAAAAATATAATTATATGGATAATATTCAAATGTTTTACAAGGAACAAATAAACCAGCTTGAGCCATAATTATACAAATCCCAATTGATTTAATAAAACTAGTTTTACCAACTGCATTAGTGCCATAAAGTAATACACCATTACTATAATCCTTTTTAATTGTATTTCCTAATTCTAAATCATTCGTTACATATAATTCTCGAGTATTTAATTGTTCTATTAAACAATGTCGAATACCTGTAAAATTAAAAAATGATTTTTCACTTTCTGTAATAATAGGTTTACAATAATTATATTTTGATGCTATAAAACATTTACATTGTAAAATGTCAATTTCACTAATAAATTGAATTAGATCATCTAAAATATTATTATTTTCAATAAATTTATTTACAAATTCATTGTAATATAATTCTAATATTCCGAGTAATTCATTTTTTGAATTATTGATTGATACAGCAATATTTCTAATAGTGCTGTTTGTTATACATACATTACTATTATTTCCATTATATGGAATAAAATCAATATTATCAATATCTAATTTAAATGTTTCGTCGCTATTAGTAAATTCAGATTTATATTTTAGTTCAATACTTTTCTCTCTACTTTCAAAAGATTTTTTTAAAAATGTTGTTCTTCTTTTTGTAGAAATAAGAGTAGGTTCCATCTTGGGAGTTTCGTGTAATTTTACAAATTCGGTTGTTTTTGTTGATTTTTCAAATTCTTTAATCATATTTGAAAAATTCTCTCTAATACATTCAATTAATTGTCGCGATTCTATAGATTTTTTATAACCATTATCTACTTTTTCATATAATCCTTTATTAATAAAAAACATATTTTTGAGAGAATTATTACCACTATCGCTAATATTATTAATATCATCAATATGTTTCGCTTTATCTAAGTCAAAAAAATCAGTAATAATTTTTTTAATAGTTTCACTTTTACTTTTAATATTATTTATATTTTCATCTTGAAAATATTGTTTTAATTTTTTATCTTTATTAATAAGAATATTAATTTTATCAATTAGTAAAATATTATTATAAATAATACTAAAATCTTTTGGTGTAATTTTTTTCATAACTAATTTTCTTTTTAATTTTTCTAAGTCTCGAATTTCTTCAAGTAATTCTTTGTATTTATTCCAGTCAGTTGTTAAAAGATAATCTGTAATATTATATGATTTGTTTAATTTTTCAATATCTGTAATAGGATTAAGTAGATTATATTGAAATTTTCTTTTACCAATCGGTGTAACGCAATTATTTAATAATTTACTGACACAAGATAATTTTCCATTATATCTATTATCGGAAATAATATTTAATTGTTTGAGAGAATGATTAGCTAATATAAGACGTTCTGTATAATTTTCATATAATGGTTTTGATAATTTAGATACTAAGTTAGGATTGTGTTTGTAAACAAAATCAAGTAAATAACAAAACGATTGTGAGGCAAAACAATAATTTTGTATTTCATTAATGATATTTTCTTCATTATCAAAAGGGTAAAAGCGTTTAATGATTTCTTGTTGATATATTTGTTTTTGTGCATTCTCGGCAGTTTTATGTAAATCACTATTGCAGGTTTTATTATTTTTGTTATTTAAAATAATTTTATGTATTTTTGAGCATTGAATGTTAGTAAAATTAATAATATCATCAATAATATATTCTTCTAGATTAGATAAAATAACACATTCATTAGGATTATAAATAGAAATATAACGTTCAAGTTCATCATATGTGCATGGATTATGATAATAAGGCATTGTAAATTCAAAGAGAGAAGTTTTTCCAGTAAAAATATCAATATTTGATATTCCAATATTAATTTGTTCTCCAATACCAATTATTTTATTGGAAGAATGATTTATCCAAATACAAATAATATTATTTGTTAATTCCTTACTTTCATTTGAAAAATATGTTCCAGGTGAATATATCCCATTTAAACTGCGAGTAGTATTTTTACTTTGAGAATCTTGAACATATACAACAATCGTATATCCATTATCTTGTAATTTTTTAATATATTTATCTAGTTGTGGCAAACCAAACCCAGCCATAACTACTTTAGATTTGCCAACGCAAATATTTTTTCTACTAATAGCCATATCATTAATTTCAGCAAAATCTACAATGTTACTACCTTGTATATTATTATTATCATCTACGAGTCCATAAGCTTCAAAAAAAGAACCCACTTGCATTAAAACAAGACTTCTCTCTCCATATTCATTTTTCCACTTTTCAGTCAAATCTAAATAATCTTTAACTATAGTCATCTAGTTAAAAAATATTTTAATCTTTAAATTATTTTATTATGCTTTATAGTTACAAAATTAATCTTGTATTAAACTTTCTAATCCATCGTGTAAATTTATAGTGATTTTCCATCCCAATTCTTTTAGTTTATTATTAGTTATATAATATCGTTTATCATTGAAAGGTCGATCTTCTATATATTCAATCCAATCTTGATAATTATCAGTTCCTATTATTTTTTTAATAAGTATTTTGGCAAGATCTATTATACTATATTCCATATTTTCATCACAACCTATATTATAAATTTCTCCTAATATACCTTTTTCTAAAATTATAATAAAAGCGTTTGCTGTATCAAAAGAATGTAAAAATGCTCTAACACAAGTACCATTTCCTTGAATGGAAATTTTTTGTTTAGATTTTAATTGTTGAATAAATTTTGGAATAACTTTTTCTGGATATTGATTAGGACCATATACATTATTGCCTCTTGTAATTATAATAGGCATATTAAATGAGTGACAATATGATTGAACTAACATTTCAGCGGCAGCCTTTGAAGCGGCATAAGGATTGGTTGGACATAAAAGAGAATGTTCTGTCTTATGTTTCTCATTTATTTCTAGCATAGATTCACCATAAACTTCATCAGTTGAAACATGTATAAATCTTTCTAATGTTTTACAATATAATCGCGAAACTTCTAAAAGATTATGTGTTCCTAATACATTATCTTTTGTATATTGGATAGAATCAGAAAAAGAATTTTGGACATGTGATTGTGCTGCAAAATGTAATATATGTGTTATTTTATTAGATTCAAAGATATATCTAAGTAAATCATAAGATTGTAAATTTCCATTAATAAATTTATAATTAACAGATTTTTGTATATATTCATCTACATTATTTTGATTAGCACAATAATAAAGAGCATCAAAATTTATTATTTTAGTATCAGGGTATTTTTTAACAAAAACATTGATAAAATTAGAACCAATAAATCCAGCACCACCAGTTATAAATAATATTTTATTTTCCATTATATAAATTATAGAGTAAAATATTTAATTACTAACAAAAAAACCTTATTATATAATATATATGAGTAATATAATAAAAGATAAGGTTGATAATGCTAAATTGTTAGTAAATCTAGCTTATTTACGGACAGAATATGCTAGTCAAAATACATATTATGCAACAATGAGAATGGCTTTTGCTATAGCATTAGTATCAGCATATACAAAAAATTTTTATGTTTTAGCATTTTCAATAATTTTACTAATTGGAGGATATATACAATATAAGTTTATGGGTAATATATTAATAGAAATAAATGAAGTTACAAGAAATAATAAAAAGAATGTAGATTATAATGATTTATATAAGTTGAGAGAATTTAACAACATAGTATTTATATTTTATACAATAATATTTATAATAGCAATATTTTTACAATTTAATCATGATAGAAAAAAACTTTTAACTAATATTATAAAAAGTATAAAATAAAATTAATTTTAAATAAAAAATTTAAAATAGAATAATAATTTTAAATACTAGAAAAATTATTATTATACTATAATTTTAGAGTTGATATCAATCGATTTATTAGTTGAAAATTGTGGAACTTGTGTATAATTATCTTTTAATAATTCTCTCATTTTTAATAATAATTCTTTCCAAGTTAAATCTGGTTTTGAATTTACAGATTTTAAAAATGACCACGTCATAGCACCTTGGAATTTATTATTTATATAAGCATCTGCACTGGTTTGAGAATCAGAAGAACCACTTATAAAGAAGATATTACCTTTTGCTTCTATATTATTATCATTAATAATAACTTCATTGTAATCACTTGTAGTTAAATATCTATATTTAAGATCTAATAATGTTCCACTATGACAACAATCAAGTAAAACAAATAAGGTAACGCCTTCTTTTAAATATTTATCAGCAATTTGTTTTAATTCATCATCTGAAATTCCTCTATTATCAATCGAGACTAGTAATTCATCATTACCATCTAATTCATCGCCATTTCTATCAAATGTATATGAACCATGACCACTATAAGTAAAATATAATATATCTCCTTTATCTGAATTAATTAAAAGGTCTTTATATTTTTCTAATATATTATCACGCGTAGGTTTTAAAGCTGTATCATCTGTTAATGTTAAAATATTATCGTTACTTACTTTATGTTCCTCATTTAAAAATTTTTTTAGTGAATTTACATCATTAATACAACCTCTTAGTTCACTATTAGTATTTCTATAATTAATACCAACCATCAATGCTTTAAAATTTTTATTAATTTCTTGTGATGATAATGAAGAATAATATTGTTTTATTTTTTGCTCTTTTATTTTTTTATATTGATTTAATTTAAATCTATAAAAATTATGTAATCTTTGAAAATATAATCGTTTTATATGAGGATGTATACGCAATTTTCTAATCCGTTGAAAATGATAATTGTAAAATCGATTTAAATTATCAATATTTTTTTTGTATTCGTTGTTAATAGCTTCGAGTGTTACCATTATACATTATATTAATATAAAATATTATACAAAAAAAATCATTTTACTAGAGACAACGGTTTCATTTTTCTTTTATTTTCTTCATTATGCCAAGAACCAGTAAAATGGTGGCGAATAAAACCATTTTTTGTATAAGGAATAGAAGAACCAACGCAGAAAACATCAGGTGGTAAAATTGTTATTCCATGATTATCATTTGACTTCATATAAATATTAAGCATTTGAGTAAACATTAGAGGACCAGTATAATCATGAACACTTATAAGATATTTTTTTGAAATAATATTTTTTATACATTGCTCATATAATGCTTTGAATAAAAATAATTTTGGTTTTGCTATAATAAACCATTGACAACATTGTCCAGCTTGTTTAGTATTACAACCATAAAATTTACTAAATTCGTTACTGATAATAACTGATGTTTTTTCTTCATCTATTAATTTATGACCCCCGCAAATATAATTATTTGTATTACTAATATTTTTACATTTTGAACAAGGATTTATTTTAAAAGTATTAAAATAATCTGGATTAATTGAGTTTACAATTGAAAAATTACCTTTATTACCATGAAAATAAATAAAATCATTAAATAAATTATCTATATGTTGTAAAGGTTCACAATCCATATCAGCATATATTCCTCCTTTTAAATAAAGAATTAAATATCTAAAAGTATCAGCAATAGCACCACCATTTTTAACACTTTTTATTATTTCTTCATGTTGTGGAAAATTCTCTCTAACTATTTTATATATATCTTGATTATCATATAAAATAATTTCATATCCAGTATACATTTTTTTAAATTTTTCATAGCATTGTCTCCATATATGATTATCTATATTATGCTTATCTTTACATGTTAAATGTAGTATTTTTGGAAACATTTATGTAATATAAAAATATATTCTATAATTTATTTAAACTTATTTCGGTATTTTTATTATTAGTTACCCTTAATATATCATCGAGTAAATATTTCATATTATCTATTATTTTTTTATTTTCTGGAGAATCTTTATTGTACAATTCTCTAAAAATTTCACTTTCTTTTTCATTTGTAAAAATAGGTTCTTTTTCATAATTATCAAAATCTTCTTCTTTCAAAGATAAAATATAATTAATACACTCATTAGGATCTTGAAAATCATTAGCAATAATTATTCTTTTAGGATTAATAACTTTTTTAATATATTCAGAAGAACCAATGTAAATTGGAATACATCCGGCTGCTAAAGCATTGATTATTTTTTCTGACATATATCCGTAAGAAATTGTATTTTCAGCAGCTAAAATAAATTTAAATTCAGAATATTTTTTTATAAGTTCTTCTGTTGATTTATCTGAATTTTTATTTAAAAAATTAGAATGATTTTTATCTCCATTATAATGAAAATTTAGTTTAGTATGTTTACTTTTTGGATTACAATATTCGCCGAGAGCATATGTTTCTTTAGTATAATTTGTAATCATTTCTATAAATTTTATTCTATTTGTAGTAACATTCCAATTTTTATTACTAATACAATAACCAAAAAATTTTTTTCGATTTTTAATATTCAAATAATTATTATTCCATAAATTTAATTTTTTAATTTTAATATAATCAATAAAACCATATGGTATATGTATACTATTATCTTCTATTAATGTTGTAAATAATATTTTTTGCTTTATTTTTTTAAATTTATAAGTATTTGATATAAGATTATAGAAATTAACAGCTTCCCAATTTACAAAAATATATTTTTTATTATTTTTATTCCATTCTTTTTCATGATCATAATGATGAGAGCAAATAATAATATCAGCATTTGAGTTATTTTTTCTAATAATATTAATTTTTGGGTTATATAAATATAATAAATAATTAATAAAAAAATATGAATATGTATATCCAGAACCTTCTGATCCAATTATTATAGTATTTTCTTGCTTTCCACAACACATATTACCATGTCCTTTTTTAATAGAACACATAAAACAACAAAAATCTTTATTATGCATTTTTTTATAACCACAGCTACATAAATTATTATCTAAATTTAATGAAAAATTATCCATTTATAATATTTTTATATTATAAATTATATGAAATTAATTTTATGTAGCTGTGGATTTTTAAAAGAAGAACATCAAAAATTTTGCTGTATAATGTGTAGTTTAAATAAAGGTCATGGTCCTCGTTGTAAACAAATAACAAAAAATAATATTCTTGTAAATCACTGGTTAAATATAATAGAAAAAAATTCAAAAAATATAAATTTAGAAAATATTAATAATTTATATAATTATAAACAAAATAATAATATAGGACCACCAGATAGTTTCTCTTTTATAGCAACATATAATGTGGTAAATGAATTAAAAGGTATGTTATTATCATTGTCATTATATCATCCTAATTCTATAGTTTATGGATTTGTAGATATAAAAACAAAAAAAGAATTAGAAACCATGACACCTAAAATTAAATTAAATTTAATTTTAGAAATAAAATTGGAAAAATATTCAAATAAAAATAGAGAACAAATGGAAAATGAAAATATATGGCCAGATTTTCAAATGGAAAAAGCTAGAGTAATATCATATTCATTACATTATTCTTCTAATACTTTATTTTTAGACTCTGATATAATATTTTTTAATGCTATAAATTGTATTGATAAAAGTAAAGATATGGCCTTATCTCCTCATTATATGAAAAAATCGGCATGTGATTTGTATGGTTATTATAATGGTGGTATTTTATGGGTAAATAAAAAAGGAATAACAGATGATTGGATTGAATTTACAAAAAAATCTCGTTATTATGATCAAGCATCAATTGAAGAACTTGCTAAAAAGTATAATTTTCAAATATTAGGGCCTGAAATAAATATAACTCCATGGCGATTATTTCATGTAGATAATAAGATTAACGTTATTAACAACATTAAATCTGATAAAAATAATATTTATTATAATAATAAACCAATTGTATTTATTCATACACATTTTAATAAAAAAGATTGTTTATTTCACGAATTTAATACTATATTTTTAAAAATGCTTTATGTTTGTAAAAAACATAGAGAACTATTAATTATAGATTATGTAAAAAATAATAAATGGATAATAAATATACCATCACAACCTAGAAATAATATATGGAATCATGCAAATGATAGTTTTAGAGAATTAGCTTATTTATCTACTTTAAAAAATAACGATTTAAAAATTAATATAGTAAATCAAAATCATTGCTCAATATTTAACAAAGTATTGTTATATGATAGACCAAATAAAGAATGGATGAACAATGATATTTATAATTATTTATTAGTTAAATTAGGCAATGGCTCGATGGAAGATGAAGGAAAATATTTAAAAGATAAAGGTTTAAATACAGAACCTTGGATATTTTGGCCAAGAAGTCCAAAAATTCTTGAAAATTTATTAGATAAATATCCACCATTATCTTTCCAAGATAGATTAATTGAATCTATATTCATTGGTAATTATGAAAATAATGTTCAAGAAAAATTTAGAAAAACCAATATAAATTGGGATAAAGTAATATCAGAATTTCATTGCACTTCTGGAAATAAATATAAATTTACAAAAGAAGAATATTTATTAAAATTAAGAATAGCAAAATATGGTTTATGTTTAAGAGGTTTTGGTAGTAAATGTCATAGAGAGGTTGAATTAATGGCATTTGGAACTGTCCCAATAATTACACCAGAAGTAGAAATAAATTCTTATATAAATCCACCACAAGAAAATATTCATTTTATTAGAGTTTCAAATCCCGATGAATATAAAGAAAAAATAGAAAATATAGATGAAAATAAATGGAACGTAATGTCAAAAGCATGTATAGATTGGTATGAAAATAATGTAAATAGTAAAAATGCTTGGAATACAACTATTTCAAGTATTCTTTATAAAATATAATTATTATATTATTATATAATTATATAATGAGTGATGTATGTTTTTGCGGATTTAAAAAAGAAATAAATAAACCTAGTTGCTGTGTACAATGTTTTATTGGAAAAGGTCATGGAGTATTATGTAAAAAAATATTATGTAACGATTGTGATGATAATAATAAAATAACAAAAGTAATTCATAAAACAGGACCAAATACAAATAATTTTGATAAATTAGAAAAGATATTTGATAATGATAAAAAATATTTATTTAATAATTTAATTTATTATAATGATAATGATTGTGATAATATTATTAAAAATAATTTTCCAATAAAAATTTATCTAGCCTTTAAAATGTTAGTTCCGCCAGCCTTTAAATCTGATATTTTTCGTTATTGTATTCTGTATTTGAAAGGTGGAATATATTTAGATTTGACAAATTCTTTTATTAAAAAATATTTAATAGATGATACTATAGATATAATATTAGTTAAAGATAGACCATATCATAATTTAGATAGAGTTCAAATATCATTTATAGCTGCAAAACCTAAATTAAATTTTTTTAAATTTTTATTATTAAATATTTGTAATAATATTTTAAATAAAAAATATGGAATAGAACCATTAGATATAACAGGCCCAAGAGCTTTTATGAAATATTTTAGTATTTTCTTTAAAATGAAAAAATTAAATATGGGTACTTATATTGTAAAAGGATTGGATAATAAAAATTACAAAATTCAATGTATTTTGAAAGAGAGTGGTAATTACGAAATAAAAAATTTAAATAATGAAACTATAATCAGAAGTAAAGTTTTAGGGGAAAATATACATAGAGAAATTTTAAATGATAAAAATAGAACGAAAAATTATCATAAATTATGGCATGAAAAACGTATTTTCTTATAATATTTATATATATTATGGATAATACAAAAATACCAAGAATATTACATATGACATATAAAGTAAGAAAATTGAGTCCTATTGTATATAATAAATGGAAAAAAATAAATCCTCATTATACTTTTACATTTAGCGACGATAAAGATTGCTATAAATTTATTGAAAAAAATTTTAGTAAAGAATATGCTGAATTTTTTAATAAAATAGTTTTTGGCCCAAATAAAGCAGATTTTTGGAGATTATGTAAATTATATATTGAAGGCGGTGTTTATGCCGATATTGATATTTATCCATATATTAATTTAGATAATTTCATAAAAAATTATACATTTTGTTCTTGTATTAATAATGGAAATGCTATATTTCAAGCTGTAATTGGAAGTACAAAAAATAATGTAATTATAGAAAGAGCTATAAAATTTTTTTATGAAAAAAGATATGAAATGAATTTATTAAAAAATATTGGTTATAATGCTTCTCCAACTCATAACTTATATACTGTAATACAAAATATTATAACAAGTATACCTAGACCTTTTATTTTATATAATATAAAAATAAATAATGAAAAAAACATTGAAAAAATTTATTTTTATTATGAATTATTATTGCAACCAAAAAAAGGATTAGATGGATATTATGTTATTGATAAAAATAAATTAATATTATTCAAATCAAGATTTGATAATTTTAGTAAATGGAAAAATAATTTAATATAATATTTTAATTTATAGTAATTAAATTTAAAATAATAAATAATTAAAATAATGTATAATATATTAATTATTTATGGAGAGAAAAATACCAAAGGTAATCCATATGACAAATAAAACGAAGGTTTTTCCTGAAAATATAATTAAAATGTGGAAACAATTTAATCCAAAATATACCTTTACTTTTAGCGATGACAAAGATTGTTATGAATTTATTGAAAAAAATTTTAATAAAGAATATGCCCAGCTTTTTAATAAAATAAAATATGGTCCTAACAAAGCTGATTTTTGGAGATTATGTAAATTATATGTAGAAGGTGGAGTGTATGTAGATATCGATATAGTTCCATACGCACCGATAGATTATATTATTAAAGATTCTACTTTTTGTTCTTGCCTTTCTATATTGGGCAATTCAGTTTTTCAAGCATTTTTATCCACAACCCCAAAAAATATATTAATTAAAGAATGTATACAATCATTTGTAGCAAATGTAGAGAGAATGAATTTATTACGTAATACAAATAATCACAATGTTCAACCAACTTTTGATATGTATAATACAATAACTAGAAAATTAAATGTAAGAAAAATAAATCCATTTGTAGTTTATAATTTAAAAGTAAATAATAGAGAGAATAATAATTCATTTAATGAAAAAATTATGTTTCTCCAAGAATTTAATTTAAAGCAAAGTATGAATAATGGATTTGGAATTAGAATGACAAATAATAATGGTTCATTATACAATATGTATGTTAGAAATGGAGAGAATAAAATTGTTTTAAAGTCACGCCACGATGCTTATCAAAATGGTTATAATTATTAAAGCTAAATTATATTATTATTTTATTAATAGTTATATAATTTATTTTTCATCATTTAAATAATTATGTAATAAATTATCCTTATTGGTGTTATTTATATTTCCACTTAACAAACATTGTTCATATAATTTTCTTATTACATCGTTTGGAGCTTCACTTCCAGCTTTTAATAAATTATGTTTTCTTAAGTAGTTCTTCATTTCTAATACTGAACTTCTTTTTATCTTATTATGTTCAGCATTAATTTTTTTACGAGTAGCAGCATTTTTAATTAATATAGAAACCTTTCTATTTTTTTTACCAAGATGATATTTAATAGTTTTTGTTTTTGTACTAATATAACCATTATTTGAGTTAGAATTAGAATAAGTATTTTGATTTTGATGAATACTATTATTTATAACTTGTGAAACTTCACTCTTTATTTCATTATTTATTTCATTAGATAATTCATTATTTTCAACATTATTTGAACTTCTTTCAATAATATTAGGTTGATTATATTGAACACTATTTATAGGTTCACTTTTTACTGGTAAATTTACTAATTGGGGTTCTTTATATGATGTATTTTTAACTGTATAATTTTTCCATTGTCTAAATGTTGGCTTGCTACCATTTTTCAAGCAACCATAAGGAACATCCCCATTTTCTTTATTTGTTATAGTTAATTTAGATTCGCTATCATTATTTTCTTTTAAATTATCAGGCATATCAATATTAATAAGAGGTCTATTTGCCTTCATTGTTTTATTACGTCCTTTTTGTGATAATTGTTGTAAAAAATTTAATGATTTCATAAATTCATTTTGAAATTCATTATTTTCGGTTGTATCCAAGTTTTTATATATACCTTTTTTTCCTGTATTACTTTCATTACTATCATTATTTTGAATACTTTTTCTCTCTACATTTTCATTAGAATTCTTCTCTTTTTGTTTGTAATTTTTTATTTTTTGTAACAAATCACGTTTTAATTTATTAGGTTGAATATTATTTTTTATAGTAGATATTTTCTGAGTTTTATTATGAGAAGGTCTCTCTTTTTTTGTCCCACCTCCAAGTTTAAATAAATCAGGATTAATAGTTATAGGCTTAATATTACTCATCTTTACTTTATTAATTTAAAAATAAATTAATAAAATCACGAATTAAAAAATTTTAGGTATACATTAAAGCAATTATTTTATTATCATCTTTTTCTTTACTATCATTATTATTTTTAAATAGTTCTAACCCCTTTTCTATATCTCTAAATGTTATTTTAGTTTTCTCTCCATCTTCTAAACAAAAAACTCTTCGACTATGTGCTATTTTAATTTTTGAAAAAAAATTCTCTATATCTCTTCCAAATGATTTAAATAATAATTTATTATCTTCAAAAAATTTACATTTAATTTCATCACTTATTATCCAACCATTATCATTTACTTTTTTAATAAAAATATCCTTTAATTCTTCAGAACTATATTCATTTATTTTATAATTCCAAGTAAATCTAGATTTTAACCCAGGATTAAAAGAAAAAAAACAATTATTTAATTCTTCTTCATAACCAGCAATAATAACCATTAATTCATTCTTATGATTACTTAATGATTCACATAATGTATCTAAACACTCTTTTGCAAAAGAATCTCTTTTCTCCGCATTTCCTAAACTATATGCTTCATCTATAAATAATACACCACCTAAACTATCTTTAATAACATCTCTAGTTTTTAAAGCTGTTTGTCCTAAATATCCAGCTATTAAATCACTACGCGTAACTTTTCTAAATTTATTACTTTTTAATATATCCATTTTACAAAAAATATCACCTAAAATCATAGCTATTTCAGTTTTACCAGTTCCAGGAGGTCCATATAAAACAGTATGTAAATAATCTTCATTTATTTTATTTTCTTTTTTTGGTATATGTAATTTTTGTAAATAATAAATTATTTGGTCACTAATATTCGTTTTGAGCTCTTGTAATCCAATTAATGAATTTAGCTTAAAAAGAGGTTCTTTAATAGAATGTAATTTTTCTAAATCAATATTATATATTTTATTCTCATCGTAAGGGTAATCTTCAATAATATTAAGCAAATCTTGTAATCCATTTATCTCTCTTTCAATATTAATTTTTTCTTTTTCAATAATAATATTTTCATCAAAAAATTCTTGATAATCTTCATCCGAATTCAAATATTGATACCAAAATTCATCATTGCTATTATTTTCATAACTAATAGAACCATAATGAATCTGTTTTTGAGCATCATTTTTATTTTGTATTTTATTTTTTGGATTATATTCGCTATATGAGAAATTTTTATCTAATGATCGTTTTAATTTATTAGACATATTAAAATAATATTGTTGTTATTTTAATATAATTATTTTAATTATACTTTATCGCAATTATATTTTCATTTATTTATTAATAAATTTAAAGATAAATTGATATAGTTTAATAATTTTTAAATGAAAAATAAAATGTGTGATTTGAAAATGGAGCGTAACGAAAATTTTAATGATGAAGAATTAAATGAAAAAAATATTTCAGAGAAAGAAATTCCGTGGACAATTATTAATTCATACTTTTCAAATCAACATCTTAAACAATTAATTAGACATCAAATTGAATCTTATAATGATTTTATTACTAGACAAATTCCACATACAATTGAAATGTTTAATCCTGTTCTAATTACATCAGAACAAGATTATAACAAAGAATTAAAAAAATATGGTCTCGAGATTTATATTAATTTTGAAAATTTTAGTTTACATAGACCTCAAATACATGAAAACAATGGAGCAGCAAAAATTATGTTTCCACATGAAGCTCGACTAAGAAATTTTACATACGCATCTAATATGACGGTTGATTTAAATATTAAATATATTGTAAGAACAGGCGAAGAATTAGAAAATGTTCAAACATATTATAAAGTGCTTCCTAAAATTCATATTGGTAAATTACCTATTATGTTAAGATCTAATATCTGTGTGTTGTCTCAATATAAACATTTGACATCAGAAGTAATTGGTGAATGTAAAATGGATCCAGGTGGATATTTTATCATTAATGGTTCTGAGAAAACTTGCCTTGGCCAAGAAAGAGCAGCTGAAAATCAAATTTATTGTTTTGATATTAGTAAAAATAATAGTAAATGGTCATATATGGCAGAAATTAAATCTGTTCCAGATTGGAAATGTATTTCACCAAAACAAATTGCTATTATGATGTCTTCAAAAAATAATTCTTTTGGATATGGATTATGGATTCAAATTCCAAGACTTAAAAATCCAATTCCAGTTGTTATATTATTCAGAGCATTGGGTCTAATTTCAGATAAAGAAATTTGTGAAAAAATTGTTTTAGATTTAAATAATCCTTTATATGAAGTATTTATCAAAGAATTCAAGGCTTCTATTATTGAAGGAAATAATTATCTAGATTATGAATCAGCAATCAAATATATCACAAGTAATGTAATGTATACACCAATGAATATGGATAAAGAGCAAGGTGCTATTAAAAAACGCGAATTTGCGGAAGAAGTTCTAGAAAATGACTTGTTTCCACATTGTCATAATAAGACACAAAAAATTTATTTCTTAGGATATATGATATTTAAATTATTCAAATGTTATTTAAAATTAGCACCTGTTGATGATCGCGATTCTTATATCAATAAACGCATTGATTTAACAGGAACACTATTAAATAATTTATTCAGAAATTATTTGAACAAGCTAGTAAAAGATATGCAAAAATATATTGTAAGAGAGATTAATACAGGTTCATGGAAATCAAGTGAAGATTATAGTAATATTATTAATTTAACAAATATTTATAAAATTATTAAATCTACAACAATTGAAAATGGAATTAAACGAGCATTAGCAACGGGTGATTTTGGTATTAAACAAACAAATAGCAATAAAGTTGGTGTCGCGCAAGTTCTAAATCGTCTAACATATATTTCATCTCTAAGTCATTTACGACGTATTAATACTCCTATTGATAAAAGTGGTAAATTAATTCCTCCTAGAAAATTACATAACAGTTCATGGGGGTTTTTATGTCCGGCTGAATGTTTTGATCCAGAAACACCAATTATGATGTGGTCTGGTGAAATTAAATTAGCTAAAAATATAATTATTGGGGATATTTTAATTGATGATTTAGGTAATCCAACAAAAGTAAGAACAACATGCTTCGGAGTAAAAAATATGTATCATATAATTCCAGATAAATCAAATTTTATTAAACATCGTGTAACAGATAATCATATTTTAACTCTTTACATTCGTCAACATAAAAATATTATTCTATGTAATAAAAAAGATAGAGAAGAACGTTATAATGTAAAGTTCTTCAATAGAGAAACAAATAAAATACAACAAAAATCGTTTAAAAGTTATGATGAAGCAGAAAATTATATACATTCATTTAATGATGATAATACAATTGATATTACAATTGAAGATTATTTAAAATTAGATAATTATACAAAAAAACATTTAGTATTATACAAAACTAATAGCATTAAATGGGAGACAAAAAAAGTAGAAATGGACCCATACTTATTAGGAATGTGGTTAGGAGATGGATTATCATGTGGAACAGGATTCGCTCTAAATTATAAAACTGATTTTGAATTATTAGACTATTGGAAAATGTGGGCTGAAACTAATGAAGCATTAATAAATAAAGATGAAAGATATAAATATAAAATTTGCTCAAAAAAAAATAAAGAAGCATATGATAAAGGATTTTGTAATCGTGTTGAAGAAGCACCTTTAAAGAAATATTTAAAAAAATATAATTTAATTAATAATAAACATATTCCAAATGATTATATTGTAAATGATAAAAATATTAGATTAAAATTATTAGCTGGAATAATTGATACTGATGGACATGTGAGAGATAATGGTAGAGAAATACGTATTTGTCAAGGACCAAAAAATTATAAAATTATTGATGATGTTCATAAAATAGCAATTTCTCTTGGCTTTTCATGTAATGTAAAAGAGGGCATTAGTCAATGGACAGATAAAAAAACAAACGTAAAAAAATATTCATCATATAAAGAAATAAGAATTACTGGAAATAATATTCATGAAATACCGACCTTACTTCCTAGAAAAAAAATACATAAATATACTGATAAAACACTTATTATGCGGAATAATTCTTTTATGACATCACCATTTATCTTAAAAGAAACTGGAGTTGGAAATTATGTTGGATGGCAATTAGAAGATAAAAAGGGACGATTTTTATTAGATGGAGGATTAGTAGTTCATAATACTCCAGAAGGAGCGTCGGTTGGGGTTGTAAAAAATTTAAGTTATATGTCAACAATTACAATTAATTCAAATAGCACACCATTACTCGATTGTGTAAATTTAGAAATAACAAAAATTGAAGATTGTAAAGATAATCTAGATAATTATGTGAAAGTATTTATTAATGGAGCATGGATTGGTATAACTGATGAACCAGAAAAATTATATTTGTCGCTTAAAGATAAAAAATATAAGGGTATTATTAATATTTATACAAGTGTAATTTTTGATTATAAAAATTGTGAAATTAGACTATGTAATGATGGTGGAAGATTAATTAGACCTTTACTAAAAGTAAATAATAATAAGATTTTATATACACCAGAAATTATTAATAAATTAGAAAAGCAAGAACTAAACTGGAATGATTTACTAATTGCTTGTAACATTGATGATTCTATTATTGAATATATTGACCCATTAGAACAATCATTTAGTATGATTGCTATGAAAAAGAATGATTTAATTACTAGCAAGAAAAATAATATTATTTATAAATATACTCACTGTGAAATTCATCCAAGTTCAATCTTTGGAATATTAGCATCATGCATTCCATTTCCCGATCATAATCAATCCCCAAGAAATACTTACCAATCGGCAATGGGCAAACAAGCAATGGGTGTTTATGTAACAAATTATGAAAAACGCATGGATAAAACAGCATATGTATTATCATATCCAATGAGACCGCTTGTAGATACTCGCATTATGAATATTATAAATTTAAATAAAATTCCTTCTGGAGAAATGGTAATTGTAGCAATTGCTTCTCATACTGGATATAATCAAGAAGATAGTATCCTATTTAATAAAGGTTCTCTAGATAGAGGATTATTTCAGGCAACAGTATATCATACAGAAAAAGATGAAGATAAAAAAATTCAAGGTGATGAAGAAATTAGATGTAAACCGGATCCTAATAAGACAAAAGGAATGAAATTTGCGAATTATGATAAAGTAGATCAAAATGGTGTAATTCCAGAAAATTCTCTAGTTGAAGATCGAGATATTATTATTTCAAAAATTCTTCCAATTAAAGAAAATAAAAATGATCAAACTAAAGTAATTAAATATGAAGATCAAAGTAAAGTATATAGAACAAAGGAAGAAACCTATGTTGATAAAAATTATATTGAGAGAAATGGTGATGGATACAATTTTTGTAAAGTTAGACTACGTATTGTAAGAAAGCCTGTTATTGGGGATAAATTCTCTAGTCGTCATGGACAAAAAGGAACTATTGGAAATATTATTAATGAAGAAGATATGCCTTTTACAGCAGAAGGAGTAAAACCAGATATTATTATTAATCCTCATGCTATTCCTAGTCGTATGACTATTGGCCAATTAAAAGAAACATTATTAGGAAAAGTATTAGTTCAGCTTGGATTATTTGGGGATGGAACAAGTTTTGAAGATTTAGATATCAAAGATATTTGTAAAGAACTTCAAAAAAATGGTTATGAATCTAATGGAAATGAAGTTTTATACAATGGTTTAACAGGAGAACAAATTGATAGTAATATTTTCATTGGTCCGGCATTTTATCAAAGATTAAAACATATGGTAAACGATAAGCAACACAGTAGAAGTATTGGCCCAATGGTTAATTTAACACGTCAGCCGGCCGAAGGACGTTCGAGAGATGGCGGTCTTCGTTTTGGAGAGATGGAACGTGATGCTATGGTGGCACATGGTGCTTCTAGATTTACAAAAGGGCGTCTATATGATGCGTCTGATGCTTTCAAAGTAAATGTTTGTAAAAAATGTGGATTAATAGCAGCATATAATGATAAAATGCATATTCATTATTGTAAAACATGCGAAAATAGAACAGATTTTAATCTAGTTCATATTCCATATTCATGTAAATTATTATTCCAAGAATTAATGACAATGAATATTGCTCCAAGAATTATGACATAAAAATTATTCTTTATTAGATTAAATTAAAGTAAAAATATTTTTTTTATATTATATTATATTAATATAATATAAATGCGAAATATTACAATGACTATTCATACAAAACCTTTAGTATATAGAAGTCAATCTAATAGTATAGGTTTAAGTGGTATGGCTGCTGTAACTAGTAGAGCCGATACTAAAGTTAGTAATATAAATGGAGCCAATCCACCAAAATTTTATCCATCAAGTCAAGGTTATTCTAATTATGCTAATTTAAGAAAAGTATATAAAAGTGATGCTGGTGGTGGTGAAAATTATTTTACATCATCGCAAGTTATGGAATTAAAAAAAATAAATGCTGTTGGAAAAAGTAGTTTTGGAGACAATGTTCATGGTTTCTCTCATGGATATATTGATAAATCTTTTACAAATACAACTTTAAGACGGGTTAGAAATGGCGGAACAGTTGCCCCTCCTAAAAAATCTTCATTAGATAATAAATTCCAAAGTGGTGGTTCTCGTATAACAAATGTTAGAAGAGATTTAAATAGAGTTGTAAGACCTTAAAATAAAAATAAAAATATAAAAATTTATTATAAATCTTATATTTTTAATTAAATGTAAATTAGTTTAAATTTATTTTTTCAAACATTTATTAGCGATTGATAAAAATAAAATAATTAAGAGAGATATATATATAACATTAATTAAATTTTTTACATAATCTATATTATCATCTTCTAATTCTGTAACATTATTTGGTTGTTTTTTTCTATTTTCAAATGCCTCTCTACATGGCGTATTTGTAACTGGATTAATTTTATTTGGAAACCAACAAGGATTCATATTTTTTATATCAGAAGTTAATACGTGTTGTGTTTCTTGAGATACATTATTATTTACATCAATAGTTTCCATTTTAATATCTTGACATTCTGGGCTATTACCTAACATAAATGCTTGAAAAACACCAAGAGGATTTAATTGTGCTATATTACTCATTGTTCCAGGAAGTAAACCTTCAAATTCAGTAAAATTAACTCCCATACCAGAAGATATAAATGGTATTTCACCATCTGGAACATTATTTACATATATAAATCTATTTACTTGATTTCCAGTTTTTTTATCTGTACATTGAGCTCCAGTTTGTAAAAAATATTTATTTCCTAAAGGTTTACCTGTAGCAGAAGCAGCACCACCCCCACTAACTAATAATTCAGTATATGCAATCAATCCATTGATATTGCTACCAATCGCATCTAGAGAACCATCTCCAGACATGCCAATTTCTTTTGGTGTTTTTATAAATTTATAATATTTATAATTTGGACCTAATATTTGTTTTTCCATACCAGATAAATCATCCATTATATTATCAAAAAAATTACTCATTATATTAATATATGTAAATAATTTTATTTAAATTTAATTTAATCCGCTAATTTTTGGTGGTGGTTCTTTAATAGTTTTCATATTTCTACCAGCTGTTCCAAATCCTTGGTTACCTATTTTATTTACCATATCTGTTACACTTTTTTGAAGTAAATTTAATCGACTATCCATTCCATCAACTTGTTTTTTTAAACCTTGTAATTTATTTACTTCTTTTGATAAAATATTAATTTGAGAAGCATTATTTATAGATAAAAATAATGGATCTTTACTTAAACAAGAATTATTATTTGTATTTTGATTATCAATATTTTTATTATTTTCTAAATTTTCTATAGTTGTAAAATAATTATTATATAAAATAACTAATAATACTAAAGCTAATAATATTAAAATACAATTCATTATATAATATTATTATTTATTATTTTCTATAATAATATTATAATGAATTTGAAAAAACCATATAGTAGTTATAAATGGCAATTTCAACCATATGTATCATGGAAAGGTAAATCAACTACATCAATTATACCTATTAAATCTAGACCAAATACTAATCAAACTAGTAAAGCTGCTCATAGTGCAGGAAATAATCCTATTTATGTAGATGAAGCAAATGATTATAGTAGTGCTTTTGGAACAGCTCGCCCATTAAAACATTATAGAAAACAATTAAAGCCTCCTAGAAAAGATAGTGCTAAAAGTGTAGGTCGGGATCAATCTATGATAGATTTACCAGGAAGCAGTGTTTATTTAGGAACTAATTCAGATGATTGCTCAAAATGTAAAGATGAAGATAATAGCATATTAGGGTCAATAAAAGAAAATATTTTGAGAGAAAATAACGATATTAAAGAACATATTCATAAAGATGACAAATTTTTAAATCCATGTAATGAAAGACCGGTTTGTCAAAGTTGTAATGCTCCTAATAATAGAATAAGAAGCGCTGTTACTCTTTTAGATAAAAAATATTATTCCGATACAAGAAATTATTTGAAAAGTAGAGTTAAAACATATCAACAAAATTTAAATTTATCAAAAAATAAATTTATTCAATATGAAGATGAAGAAGGAAATCCTATATATCCAACAAATAATTTTTATTCATGGCAAGGTTTACTTAATGATAAATATGGTTTAGATGGAAAAGCCATTGCTCCTCAACAATTTGTATCAACAAATTTTATACAAAAAGGATGTAATAATGAATGTAATGAAGGTTATACCAAGAAAACAATTATATATAAACCAAGTAATCAAAACTTTGCTCAGCAGGGAGCTGTATCTTCTGGATTAAGAACTCTAAATGCTAAAGTAAATAATATTAATAAAAATGCGAATTCATTTTATACAGCATGGGGAAGAGAAGGTGCTAATGCTGGAAAATATAGTTCGAATGTTAATGCTCCAATATTCTTAAAATCTAGATATCAAGTATGTATACCAAATATTAGAAGAAGAGTTATATGGAATAATAATACCGGTAGACAGCCAGCAGGAGGTAGTGGAAATCATACTCTTTGCTTCCATACTCCGCAAGGTTTTATTATACCATCTACAAACGGCGATACTATTAGTAATGTAAGTGGTGCTGGAACAGGAACACTTATTCCAAAGCAACAAATCTTTAGATAATTATATATTATTTTATATTCATTTAATATTTGTTTAATATATAAAATGAATAAATTTAATAATCATATTACTTTATCAGAAAAAATTGGTTTATATTCTTTTGCAGCATCTAGCCATGATTTATCAGTACAAGTTTTATCAACTACATTACTTTTTTCACTATTAGTATTAAATAAAGACTTTATAAAAATTATTGACAGAAAATATATAATGACTATAACATTTATTTTGCTAATTTCTGGGTTATTAATTTTATTTAATGCTTTACATGGTTTTATTGGACTTATAAATCATAAACAAATAGATGCTAGCCAATTTTCTTATTCAATATTATGTTATTTTTTATTAATATTTGTTTATTTTATATTTTTTGCTGTAGCTAAACAATTATATTTTTAAATTTAAAAAACAATATTATCATTAATCCATTTTTTTATTTGAGAATTTATAGGATTTAATATACTATTAATTCCATTAATATATTCATTATAATTTTGTGGATTTTTTTCTAATAATATTAATGTACTATAAATAATATTATAATCTTGAATACTATATAGTTTTGTTATATTAATAAAAACATCATCTATATCTTTAGTATCACTTATAAATGATGTGTTTATGTTATTAATAAGATTAGCTAAATCATTATTATTATTATTATTATTTGTATTTACAATTAAATTATTAGAATTAGTTTGAACAATAGCATTAGAATTTTCATCTATATTATTTGTATTATTATTACTAACTACATTATTCGCATTGGTATTAACGCAGCAGTTATTTGAATTAGAATTTAAATCACTTTCTAAAAATATTTTATACATTCTTAAAGTATGTAATAATGCTGGATTATCTACTTGATTATATGTAATAATTAAATTATCAATACCTTTAATACATAATTTTTTTAATAAATTAAATAAACTATTATTTTGAATTTCTGGCATATTTTTATAAAACTTATTAAATCTTACAACAGCATTAAATAAATAAAATAAATCATCTTTTGAATCATTGTAATAAGCTCTAGATAATGGTTGACTCCAACCTGCTGCTTGTATATATAATAAATTATTGTGTATATTTAATTTGCTTCCAATAGGATAAAATCCTAAAAATGATATTTGAATAATTGCTTGTAGTGGTTCTAAAATAATTTCAAAACGCTCTTTTCGTTTTCCTTTTGAAAATAAATTATAGGCAGTCATCATAGAATACATTTATTGTTATAATATTTATAATTAAAATGCTTTTATTAATTTTATTTATAATTATTTATAAATAAAACATTTAATTTAATTATAATGATTCGTTATATTTACAATTCTTTTAATAATTATTTTTTAAAAGAATCAATTCCCAACTTAGGCCGTTGGTGTAATAAAAGTATTCCTAGTTGTAATGATAAAGTTATAGAGAGAAAAATGACAATGGCTATTATGGATAATGATATGGGGTTAAGTAATTTAAAATTTGATAATAATAAAAAAATTTCTATTAATAACAAAAAAATGACTATACAAGAATATATTAATTATTATTATTTTTTATAATTTTCTATAATAATTATATATGAGAAATTGTTGTAATATAAATAAAAAATCTAAAAGATGTATAAGAAAAGATGGCAAAATATTTAGTTTACCGAGAAAATATACAAGAAAACAATGTAGAAGAAAAAAAGGGTTTTCGAAAAAAAGTTCATGTGCTCCTTTTAAATATTGTAAAACTATTAAAGGCGGAGGTCCTAAAGAAGAATATTCATTTATTTTAAAACAAAAATTAGGAGAAGGAGAGAAAGGAATATATCAACCTGAAATACAAAAATTAATAATAAGCAATATACCTGCCTCAAAATTAACTCCTGGTTATATGTTAGCGCGTAAAGAATTTTTAAAGATGAGACAAGCACATGAAGAACAAAAAATGAGAAATAAAAAACTTCCTACAGAAGTAAAAACAAAAATAGATGAACAATTGAAAAAAATCACACAGCAAAAAAATGCTCAAAAAAAAGCACCGACAGACTTAGAAAAACAAAAGCAAATAGATACATATAATAAAAAAGAGAGAGACTGCTAAAGAAAAGTTTAAAGAAATACAAGAGAGACCAGTTTCCAGAAGAACAAGAAGTCAAACAAAGCAAAATAGAGAAGAACTCAAAAAATTAGAACGTTATGTTTATTAAATATTCATTTCCATAGAATAACGAACAAGCAAGGTAAATACTAAAGCATGTAATAAATATCCTAATACTGTAGGACACCCACTTTTATCTGATATTTTTCCTATTAAATTACCTAATATATTTTGTGTTATTCTAAATATTGTTGGATTAAATAAAATAACTACTAAGAATGTTCCTATTAAAGAAAACTTCCATTTTTCTAAATTATTTGGTTCTAATTCTTCTCTACACTTTTCACAATTTACTTTATTATTTGACATTATATAATATTATAGAATAATAATATTATATAAATTTAATTTCTAACAAATAATAAAAATTGTTTGAAATTTGTTGGTGCTACTTTACCGCAATATGATGGTCTATGAACTCCATCGGCGGTAGAAGCAAACATATATGAGCGACCTGGAATACCACCAGCTCCAATACCACCTAATTGATTCATGCAAAATATTTTATGGCGATTACAAGGACATACAACATTACGATTTCTAAATGCTACATGAGCAGTTGTAATTAAATTAGTAGATGAAGGAATTCCTTGTTTTTTTGATCCACCCCCTTGATTAACATTGATAATTCTATCAACATGTCTAATAGCTCGGATATTTGACATTTTTATATATATCCTAAATATTTTATTTTTTATATTGTATGATAAATATTTGTATTATATTAAATTTTTGTAATATGGTATCTTATATTTTATACACCATTGAAGACATTTTTGTATATTATTATTCTTAATATTTTCTAATTTATCATCTTTGCTATTATTATTAATTAAATTTATTGTAGAAATAATGTTTTCTATTTGTTGTTGTCCAATAATCGCATTATATTCTTCTAATTTATTTAAAAAGAAATAAGGAATATTTATATTTAATATTCTTTTTAAAAAATTTTCATTATTATTAATTTCGGAATAATTTTCTATTATTTTATCTAAAACATTTTTAACATTAATAGATTTAAATTTTTTACATACAATATATTTTTCAGAATTAGCATATCGACTAGTAAATGGTTTAACAATATAAATTTTTTCATAACATAATGATAATAAATAAATTAAATCAACAGAAGCTTCAGTAAATAAATCAAAAAATTTTAAAATAAATATACCACCTTCTTTTTGCATTGAAATCGCAAAGCATATTTGGTATAAAATTAATTTAGTTGATACAATTTCTTGTTTATTAAAATCAACAGAAAAATCAAATCCTCCATCGCCGGTTATAATATCAATTGAATTTTTGTATTTTTCATAACAATATTTTAAATTTTCAACATCAGATAAATCACCTTTCTTATTTATACCATATTCTATTTTAACATTTTGATTTTTATTTAAAAAATATTGGCTCTTTTTCCACCCGGGTATATTAACATCCTCATTTATTAAGGTCATGCCATAGTAAATATCATTTGTATTATTTCTCAACCATAATAAAGCTTCTATAAATCCACCTGGACCCTCAGCTAAATGAAAACTAGTAATAATTGGTATTGTAATATCATTCAATATATCTAATAAATGAAAAATTTCTATCAATTTAAAAAATGATCTAGATAATGGTTTAAGTTTAGATACAGAAGTTTTATAATGTGGAATTATACTATGTATATATTCATAAGGATTTGTATATTTTTTATATGAATCCCATTGTGAATAATATATATCTATTTGTTTTTTAGCATAATTAATATAATTATGTAATGATTTATTTATATAAATATCAATATTATCTACAGCATTGGTATATGTAAATGAAATATTATTTATATTTGCAGTATTACTATTACTTGGTAATAAATAAAAACTCATATGCTAATTATATAAATAAATTTATATTTATATAATTTTGTAATTAAAGCTTATAATTTATGATTCTAATTTTAATTTTTTAATTTTTTTTGGTTTAGTTTTTTTATCTTCTTTTTGTATTTCTTTATTTGTTTCTTCAATAACCTTTTTAGATTTTAAACTTTCAACAAATTCTTCTTTTTTATCTTCAGGAGTTTCTTTTGTTAAAATATTATTAGCATCTACAACATCAATATTTCTAACTTTTTTATAAATAAAATAATTATTAACAAAAGAGACAATTTTCTCTTCATCACTCATTTTCAAAGCATTTCCATAATTATTTTTTGTTCGCGGATTTCTCTCTACTTCTTCTAACATTTTATTATATAAAATTTCAAATGAATCAACTGATGAAGGAAAGTTAATTCTTTTTAATTCATCATTTGTTAATTTGACAAATCCATAATCTTCCATTAATTGATCTAAATAATGAAAATTTACTAGATATTCTTTAAAAACTTTATTGATAGATTCTTGATATACTTCAATACCATAACCAATACAACTTATATTGTTATCGAAAGTTCCTCTATCATACTTTTTTGTAATTTCAGTAATTTTTTTATCATCTTTCATAAGTGTATAGCTTTCATTTTCTTTTACATCTTTAAGTAAATCAAATATTTTTTTACCATCAAAACAAGTTCCAATTACAATTCCATTTATCGCAGTGCATTGAGATAAATTAGTTAATAAATTTTGTAATGTATTATTATTTTCAAACATATAATGTAGCGCAAATTGTATTGAGCTTACATTAAATCCTCCTTCTCCTTTTCCATAAATATTATATACACCTTTACCTAATAATTTCTCATCTTTTGGACCATTACCAAAAATAGCTTCTGTAATTTGTTTGCCTTTGTCTGTAAATTGTGCATCTAATTTACGAATATTCAATCCCGCATTACCTTGAATAAACATTACTTTTGGTAAAACCTTAAATTTTTTCTTGTAATTAATATAGCGAGCACAAGCTCCATCTAATTTATTTTCGATATTATCTCTTGAAATATCTAATCCAAATACAAATGAAAGATTTGCATAAATCCATTTTGGTAAATCACCGCCTTTTCCCATAGCATAATCTATCAATGTATCTCCTTTCTTTGAAATAGAATTTACTAATATATTTTTTACATATAAGTTGTGAAAATCGCGCAATGGTCTAGTAATAGAAATCCCCTCTACTTTATTATAATAAATATCATCATCTCCTAACTCATTTTCAATATTTTTACCAGTTGAAATCATTTTTGTTGTAATTGGATTATGAATACTATGCCAATTACTATTAGCTACATGATATGCGTTACCAAAATTCTTATTACCTGCTCTAAAATCTGCTGTTTTGTCATATCTGACTCTCAACGGAATCCATCTCCATTGTTTTTCTTTTGTAATATCATATCTAAATTCAACAATCATATTATCTTCTATAATTTCATTTTCTTCTGTAAACATTTGTTTTACATTTAAATTATCATATGATAGTAAAATATTACAAACGCCCGCATCATTATCATAAGGATTAGTTGGAAAGAATTGAACTGGTTTATATGAATCTTCATCATCTATATTTGAATTGTTTGGAAATATATCTTCAATAATATTAACACATGGATTTATATAACCATGTTTTTTAATATCAAAACCAACACGTAAAATTAATGTTTTGTATTGATTAATTTGATCATTAGTTAAAACATTTGTTCCTGATTGAAAAATATTACCTATAAATTCTTGACCATTTGGCATTTTCTTTGTTGTAACTAAAAAGTCAATTGTATTATATATCGCCGGTTTCCATTTGAATGAATAATCCCAAGTAATCTTATGTGATTTTGCATCTTCTCCTATTTTATCACTACCAACACCTTTATCCATTGGAGTAAAAATTAAACCATCAGTATTATATTCATAAAAATCATTATTAACTTGAGATAATATTGTATTACATCCTACAAATATAGATTGTTTTTCACTTTCAGAATAGAATTTCTTATTTTCTATTCTAATAGGTGGTAAACTATTTTTACTTCCAAATAAAATCGGTTCTAACCCTTTTAAAAATTTATTTAATAATGGTAATCTAAAATTTGTTTGAATATCTTCAATAGTGACAGGAGTAAATCCTAAGCTTCTAACATCTTTATTATTAATAAAATAAATATCAAATGCTGCATATAAATTAATAAATTGACCTTTCTTATTATATAAAATATGTTCTCCATCTAAAATACTTTCATATAAATCCTTGTTTTTTGTTTCTGCGCCAGTAAATTGAATATTCATATTTGTTGTAATTAAATATATTTTTCCTTTATTATTAATAAATAAGAGTTTTCTATCACCATCAGCCTTATCTGTTACAGTATACATATTTCTAATATTTGGAATTTTAGCATCATCATTTTTTTCACTAATATTATTCATTTGTAATGTATATGAACTTGGTCCAATAAAATCTCGTGTTTGAATATTTTTTTCATATTTACTATCTTTTTTAATAATTTTTAAATAATCTCTTCCAACATCATTTTGTTCATCATAAGAAATTGGAAATTTTGATTCTTGTAATCCAGATAAAATAATTTTTATTAATTTTTTAATTTTACCATCTAATTGTTTAAAATCTGTAGAATCATTAATTTTATCATTATCTAATTCAATTTCAATTTCATATTTTTCACTTCCATCAAAAATATTACTCTCTTTAATGTTATAAAATTTATTTTTACTTTCTTTTACAATACTTAAATCAATATTTACAGGATAATCTTCATGATTAAATGTAAATCTTTTTATTAATCTATAAAATTTTTTTACATTTTTTAATTGGCCAATAATGCTATTTATTTCATCTGTTGATATTATCATCTCTTCATTTTGATATGATGCTCTAAAATTAAAATTATCAATATTAGCTGGATTAGTTACACTCTCATCTTCTATTAAATCTTTTGTCATAAAACTAACGTCTGTATATATATTACCATTTTCATCAATAATATTATTACTTTGACAATATTTTTGTATATTAGTTAAGCCATTTATTTGAATGCGTAATTTTTTATCTGACAAATCAGGATTTATATTTAAATAATGTCTGCCAATATCATCAAATGTAAAGTTCATTGATTTTAGTATTTTAATAACATTATCATAATTAATTTTATTAATATTTTGAATATTTTTTATTTTACGAGTTCCAAATCTGATTTCAAATTCAGGACTATTATTTTCATCAAATTCATTTCTCGTATCTAAATATAATTTCAATAAATTACTTAAATTATCTAATGAATTTGTCATATATTATAAAGTAATATTAATATTTATATAGTATTAATATTATCAATTTTATATTTTATTTATCAAAATTTTTCAGATATTTTCTGATATAAATCTTTTTTATTTTTATTTTTAATATCATCTTCTATTATTTGTAATTTTTTGGCCATTAATTCTAATTCTTTTATTGTATAACCAGAAATTGCTTTTAATGGTTTATTGATATTTTCTATACAATAAAAATTATTTCTATAATAATCTAAATCTTTTTTAATTAATAATAATGAATCTTTGTCGTTTATATTGCTAATTACATGAATATTATTAATATTATCAAGAGAATCATTGTTTAATTCATAATATTTGTTGTTAAAAGTATAAATTAAATTAATTTTATACAAAATACACAATGCCACTAATGTTTTAAGTGTAATTTTTCTCTCATTTAGTAAATCATTTTCAATTGTAGTTAAAGTTAATTTATATGGTTTTAAATCATTTTTATTTTTTCGTAATTTTTCAATACAATCGATTTTAAATTCTTTTTCAATTCTAAAATTCTCATTTTCATCCCAAGATTCATTAATTATTTTATAAAAACACCAAAATAATTTATCATTAGAATATGGGAGATAATATTCTGTTTTTTCTCTTGAATTATTATCTTTATTATTATATTTTTCATTTTTCTTATTGTAATTTTTCATATTTTCATTATTATGTAAAAAATTACAATAATTTTTATTAATATTATCTTCAGTTAACATATATTTTTTATAATCTTCAATTTGTAGCATTTATACTTAGACTTGTTGATTTTTCTTTATTTTCTTTATATAATTTATTTTTTTCCTTGAAAAACTCATTTTCTATATTGATTTTTTCTTCTTCAATACTAGTTAAATGTTTTTGTTGAACATTTACATATGTAATATATTCATTTAATTTATTATATAATGATTCTAATAAATCAACTAAATTAATAAAAACACCATTATTATTTTCGTTTATCATATTTGAATTTTCTTCATTAAAAATTTTTAAAATTTCTATTTGATGAAATTTATTTAAGTTTTCAATATGTGTTTTTAATGTTATAATTAATTCGGTATCAACTGTACTCATATACTATAAAATAAAAAAATTATTTTATATTCTTTTTACAATTTTATAAATGATTAGTTAATTTACTTGAATATCTTCCACTATTTCACCTAATTTTTCTGGTTCTTCTACTTGTTCAACCTTTTCTTGTTTTGGTTCTTCTTTTTCATCTTTTAAAATCAGCTTTTGTAATTTTTTTTTAGGTTTTGTTTGTAGTTGTAAAATATTTTCATGTTCTTCTACTAAACTAGCAATTATACTAATATATTTATCATTTAACTCATATCTTTGACCAATTACTTTTATTTTAATATTATCATTTTCTTTAACTGAGTTAAAATACGATGACATGTAATTATGATCTCTTGCTACAAAAATTAGTAATGGACTATTTTCTTTTGTAATTAAAGCTCTAATACCAGCCTTTGTTATATTTTCCGCAAAACAATTAATTATCATTCCTTCTACTGGAATACAGACATAACATTCCAATACTACATTGAAAATAACTTTATCAGTCATAACTAATCCACTTGAATAATTTTGAACTTTTACAGAAGCAGGTTTAACATATCCTTGAATAATACATTTTCCTTCTACTTCACTAGCTATTATTCTTTCTAAAGTTTCTTTCATATTTTTTCCTATATTAGTTATAGAAACACATACCTCTCTTGAAAATAAAGATTTACTATATATTTCATTACTTTCTTTTACTTTTAATTTGGTAATTTTTTTCTTAGGTCTGATTTTAGTTTCTATTTTTTCCATTATATTATGATAATATTTATTATAATATAATTCTTAAATTATATTTCAATTATTTTTAAAATTCTACCTTTTCTATATTATTTAAAATTGCATCATCACTATCTAAAAACCATATTTTATCATCTTTTTTAATATAATTATAATATCTTAATAATAATTCTTGTAATATACATAAATATTTTGAATTATATTTTTTTGTATTTTCATTATTATATTTAGATTCTCCTTCTATTATATTTAATAATTTTATAATATCACCTTTGCCCGATTGGTCACATCTAGCCCCCTTGTTGCGTTTTTTATCTAATTGTTTTACTTTATATACCATATATTCCTTTTTAAAATTTGTTATAAAACCTACAACTACATTATAATTTTTAATCGGAATAATTTTTTTAGATATTTCTTCTTTTAAATCAATATAATCTTCGGGTTCACTCAAAAACCAATTATTATTTTTTAAAATTAATAATTGTTGGTTTCCTTGATTTTGTAATATTATACCTGTAAGTTTTTTATTTTTTATAATTCTATTATCAAAAAAATCTTTAATTTTCTTTTCAAAATCACTTAATTTATCTTCTCTCGAGTATAAATAATTCAATAATATAAATTTATCATTAAAAACTAGTAAATCTACAATATGATCTATAATAAAATCATGTAATAATTTTATATTTATTTCTCTCTTTGATAATTCATTTATAACTAAAGATGCTATTTTATACCAATCATCTTCTCCTCTCTCAATAAAAACATCTAAAATAGTTTTTTCATAATTATTTTTCATTTCCATTAATAATTCATTTGCTTTTTCATGATAAATTTCTTCATCCTTTGCTTCTCTCTCATCAATATCACCCTTCTCTCTTATATCTTTTTCTTTTTTATCTTTTTTACTACCCTTTTTAATGATTTTTATAACATCTATATCATCTTGGGATAAATTTTTAGATTTTAAATTGATAGACAATTTGTTATGTTTATATGGTATTGGAACTTTTCTTTCATATAGTGAAATATTAGAATCTTTTAATTCTAGTGGCTCAAATAAATATAATTCTTCTATATTAACTAAGTGCCCTAGCCTATCATACTTATCTGTTATAAATTCAGTTTTATCATCTACTAATTGCGTAAGCGCGCTATATATTTGAACTAAGGGATAAATTTTTATAACATTTATTTCATTTATTAATGTATTGTTATCAATATAATAATGTTCCTTCATTATATTTCTTATACGCTGTTTAATTTTTTCATTATTTGAATTAATAAAATTTTCTCCATAAGATAATAAATTAATATCACCAATTTCTGAAACCGGTTTACATTTATAAATACAATTTTCCATATAATCACATATTGAACTATATGGTTTATCACCTACTTTATAATCAATTATTTTACCATTAGATAATTCTTGTTTTATTATTTGATTTAACATAGTTTCGGTAAAATTTGTTTGATCAATATTAAGTAGACAATCCACTGAAACTTCTTTTAATATTCTTGTAATAATTCCTATTTGTTTTGCCTTTAATTCAGCTAATCTATAAATATATAAATCAGCTGCTTCTTCCTGATTGTTTTCAATAATAGTTCCATATAAAAATATTTGAACATTTCGTTTTGATAAGGGTAAATTTTTATGACTACATTGTCTTACAGCTCTACCTATAATTTGTTCAGGTCTATTCATATTATACCATGGTTCTAATATATGAACTTGTCTAATAAATTTGAAATCAATACCTTCAGAACCAGCCTGAGATATTAATATTACTTTTACTTTATTACCATTAATATTATCAAGATTTGTAGCCGCTTCTATATCTAATTCATTATTTGGAGACAATAATTTATCACCACTAATAATAATATATTTTGCTGGAATAGTATCCTTTTCTTTACTTATTTGATAAGTTTTCAAATCTAAAGGATATTCAGTTGGTATTTTTTCAAATAATGATTTAACTTCTCCATATCTTTGGAAACCCATTTCTTCTAGAGACAAGGCAATTGGGACTAAACCTCCATCTAAATATTGAGAATATATTAAAACTACACCTTCAGAATTTATTATATTTTTACATATAGAATTTATTTTTGAACTATAATTTTTTATTTTTTCTTGAGAGAATATTCTTCCATATTTTTCAAGAGCTTCTTTCTTATATTCAAAATTGCTTCTAAAAGGAGGATTTGTCGATTCTTTATAAGTCATAATGTTATTTAACCCTTGCTTACCAACTAATTCTTTAATATTAAAATTTTCAGATGTTCCATTAATATAATTATCAAATTTTTCATTGGGATAGACGATATTCAAAGCTTCAATCGGTCTTTGTAATAAAGTATAACCAAAGGATTCCATATTTTCAAAATTAGGTAAATCGTCTTTACCTTTTACTTCTGTTTTTAAATAATTTATTATTGCGTCATAACCCATATTTTGATAAGACCCACAATCTATTAAATATAATGATAATACATCTATACCCTCTAGAATACGCTTCCCATTTAATTGTATTATAGGATAATTTTTATTTATTAATGTATTTTCAGAAGAGAAAACAGATGGCCAAATTCTATAGGGAAATGTATATGGATTTTCTCCTCTTACAAATGATACATATCCAATTGCTTTTCTCTCTAACAATTCTTTTCCAATCTCCTTACCATCTTCATTTATTTTTAAATTTCCATTACTATCAAAAACATTTTTTAGTTCAATTGTGCTTCTATTATCATTCATATTCATTAAATTTAATAACCATATAATTTCTTTATAAGAGTTATATAATGGAGTAGCAGAGAGAAGAAGTAATCGAATATTTTTTACATATTTAACCAAAGTAGTTAATTCTTGCGCAACTCGTTTGTCTTTATTATCATCTGTAATTCTAATATTATGAACCTCATCTATTATAATTAATCTATTTGAGAAATTTTTTTCTAATTGTATTTTTTTTATATTTTCTATTTTATTAACATCACTCATATCTTGTGGTATTTTAGTACTTTTTTGTATATAATTAGCAAATTCAGTATATCCTAAAAATAAATATGAATTATTTATTATTCTTTTTATTTGTAATATTACTTTCTCTTTGGGTAATCCTTTCATATTCATAGGATTAATTTCTTTTAATAATCTTTGACCTACACAACTTCTAATATTCCAATATCCATCTACCAATTTTAATTTATTTTTATCAAATAACTGAAGTTTAAAGTTATCTTGAACATTTTGCGATGCAACAACTATTATCCGCTGAGTTATACCGAGTTGCTTTAAAAATTCACGCATTTCTTCAGCAACACCTATAGCAGAACATGTTTTACCAGAACCTAAACCATGATATAATAATAAACTATTATATGGTGTTTGTAATGATAAAAAATTACGTATAAATTGTTGATGTGGTGCTAATTCAAATTCAGCATTACATAATATATCGGCTTGTTTTTCAATTTCTACTATTTTTCCATCATATTTTGTATCATTAAATTCTTTTTTTTCGGCTATTTTTTTTGAAAATTGTTCATCATTTAACGTAGGATATAAATGTTTATAAGTATTTAATTCTTCTTCATTATCATTTATTTTTTTCCATTGATTATATTCTTCTAATTCTTTTTTATTTAATTCTTCATTATTTAATTTTTGATTATTTATTTTTATAGTTTTCTTAGAAGACATACTTATATATTATGTATATAATGTATATTTTTTTAATATATTGTCAACTTTCTTTAATATATCTTTTTTCTCTAAATTATATGGTCTTATTCTTTCCAAACATTCTTCATAAGAAAACCATTTTACTTCACTAACTTCACTTTCTTGGAAATCAAATTTCGGTTTATTTGAAATATCTAAATAACCTAGATAATATTTATGTTTATAAGATTTATAATTTGAACCTGTAAAAATTTCTTCAAGTGGTATAATATTTTGTAGTAAATATATATCATTTTTATTATAACCTGTTTCTTCTTCAAATTCGCGCATAGCACAATTATAGTCTTTCTCTTGATAATTGCGGCGACCTTTTGGAAAGCCCCATTCTGGTTCTTTATAATTATTTGATATTTCATCAATTAAATTACATAAATTGTAGTTTATATTATTAATAGTTATACCTGTTTTTAATAATTTAAATTTTTCTTTAGATATTTTTTCTTCATTTCTATATTGGGTTCCAACATATTCACCCCATAATTCATTCCATAATTCATCAAACCCCCTATTTTTTATTTTTATACATTCATCATAAGTCATTTCTGATAGTAAATTAATAATATAATCTTTATTAAAAATAGGATATTTACCTCTCATAAAATCTACATAACCTAAACTATCTTTTCGTTTTATTAATAAATATTCTAATTTATCGTTATTTTTTCTAAAACAAATAATACCTATACTAGTTATTGGATTTTTACATTGGTGAAATAAATGACCAACGCGTCCACAGTTATTACAAAAATTAGTATTTTTTAAAGTTTTTGCAGTCATTAATCGTTATTAGTTATTTAATTTATATTTTTATATCATTTATTTTTATGAGTTTAGAACCAAAAATATGGGGACCTCATTATTGGTTTGTATTACATACTATTGCGCTTACTTATCCTTTAACTCCTAATGATACTACAAAAAAAAAATATTATGATTTTTTTCATAATTTACCATTATTAATGCCTATTCCTGATATTGGCAACTCTTTTAGTAATTTACTAGATAATTACCCGGTTACTCCTTATTTAGATTCTAGAGAATCATTAATAAAATGGGTTCATTTTATACATAATAAAATAAATTTTTCATTAGGAATAAAAGAAATTACTTTAGAAGAATCATTATCTAAATATTATGATAATTACAAACCGAAAGAGGAAATTATATATAATGACATAAAGCAAAAACAAAAATATATTTATTTTGCTTTATTATTAATTTTAATAACGGGTTCATTATATCTTTATAAAAAATAATTATAATATAATCTAAATAAATATTAATATGAGAGATAAAATTGGAGGGCAAGTTATAGGAGCCGGAGGTTATGGGTGTGTTTTTAAACCAGCCTTAAAATGTGAAGGTAGCAATAACAGAACAACTGGTATAAGTAAAATGTTATCAAATAAAGATGCTGATATTGAATGGAAAGAAATATCAAATGTAAAAAACATAATATTAAAAATTCCAAATAATGATAGATATTTTTTATTAGGAGATATGAATATATGTAAACCAAATTTATTAAGTGAAGATGATAAGAAAAATATGGAAATATGCAATTCTCTATCTAGAATAGGTTTAAATGCAAAAAATATAAATAGTAATTTGGGAAAGGTTAAAATTATTAATATGCCTGATGGTGGTAAAGATATACATGAAATTTTTTCTAAAAATACTGTAAAATTTGAAACATTGAATACTACTTTAATAGATTTATTGAAAAATGGAATAATTCCTATGAATAATTTAGGTTTATTTCATAATGATTTAAAAGGTGAAAATATTCTTTATAAAGATGAACATAGTAGAATAATAGATTGGGGGTTGGCTTCAATACAAAAAGGTAATAAAATACCTTCTGTAATTACTGATAGAGTTGTCCAGTTTAATTTACCATATTCAAATATTTTATTTAATAGTTACTTTAAAAAATGGTATCCTAATCAGTTACAAATAAATAACATATATAAAAACAGTCCATTTATAATGGAACAATTAGAACTACTTGCTATAAACTGGTTTGAATTATGGAAACAAATGGGAGGTGAAGGACATATTACATACATGAATAATTATATTATTGTTCCTATATTTGCGAATTATGGTGTAAGATTAAAAAAAAATGAAAATTTAATTTTATTATTTTTTTCAAAATATATTGCCAAAATTCTTTATGAATTTACTGATTTTGAATCATCTGTTCCTATGTTCAAAGATGAAGAGTATTATAACAATGTATATAAACATAATTGTGATGTATGGGGATTTATAATGAGTTATTCTCCTCTTATTAGAAATAATTATTTTAGAAATGAGGTAAAAAATGCTTTATCATTAAAATATTATATTAAAAATACATGTGATTTATTACTTAAATATTGTTTTAATAGTTATTATTCAACAAAAAAAATAAATATTAATGAATTAGTTAATGATTTAGAAAATATAAAAACTCTTGGATACAATATTCTTGATAATAATGAAGTTGTTCAAATATTAACAAATAGTTCTAATGGAAAACCTTTAAGTGAAAAAATAGAAAAAAGTGTTAAAAAAACGGAAAAGAAAATTAAAATATCGCAAAAGAAATCATCTCATAAGAGAGAATCTTCTAAACAAAAATCACCAACTAAAAAGAGAAAACGTTGTCCTAATGGAACAAGAAAAAATAGTAAAGGTGAATGTATTCCTTACAAAAAATAATTATAAATAAAATATTAATAATTATTATAAAATGAAATTTGAATTATTAATATTTGGTATAACAGCTTTTTTTATAATAAATACTTATTATGATGGAAAATATATTCAAATACTTAAAACATGGAAAAAATATTATCAAATGATTGGAATTGGGTTTATAGGTCTTTCTCTCTACTTATTTATTAAAAAATATCCTCAATACACAAGAAATTTATTTACTCATGCAAATAGTTTTATTAAATATATGCCAATTGATAAAGATTCTGCTGATATGATATCACCTTTGTTTACAGCTGGTAATATTTATTCTAATCTAAATTCTCAAAATTATAATACACCACAGCAAAAAAGAATGATGAATTCTGGTGGAAGTAGTAATAAAAGAAGTGTTGGAGAGACAAAGAAAAAATATGTAGCATCGCAACAAAGTTGGAAATGCGCTCATTGTCAAAATCAATTAGAAGCATGGTATGATGTAGATCATAAAGTAAGATTAGAATATGGTGGTTCTAATCATATAAGTAATTTAGAAGCATTATGTAAAAATTGTCATGGTAAAAAAACAGCTATGGAAAATATGTTATAATTTTATTTTAGATAAATTGTCTAAATGTTATTCCTAGTCTTTCATTTAGATTATTTGATTGAGAAATTCTAGAAATACCATGTCTATAATTTTATAAATATATAAAATATTTATTTATTATAGAAATGGAAATTAAAAAGAAACATTTATTAACATTTTTATTTACAGGATTAATTATTTATACAATTACAGCATTTTTTCTTTATTCTTATAACCCATTTAAATTAGAGGAAAAATATGACCTTCCTATGAATATTATATTAATAATATTTGGATTTATTATTTTATCATTGTTTATTTTTTTCCAATTAAAATTAAATGAATTTAATGATTATAAAAAATTATTCAAAATAACATTTTCATTTATTTTAATTTTATTGTTATTACTTGGAAGTATTTATTTAATAATTGTTCTTGTCCAAAATCCTACAATGAATGTATTTTTTAGTATATTTACAAGAATATTAGAAATATTAATAGTTTTATTTACTTTATCATTTTTATATAAATTATTTTCTTCATCATTACCTGGAATTGAAAAAGCATATCCAAATTTAGGATTATTTATAAATATTGTATTATATTTACCTTGTTTAGTAGGAGACTTTATAGATTTATTGAGAGAACAATATAAAATAACTAGCAAAACAACATGGATAATATTCTTTATTCAATTAATACTAATTGGATTATATATATTAATACCCATTTTTAAAAAGTTATACAATAAACAATTTATTCCATTTGTTAAAAATAATTTTCCATCTTTATATGAAAAATTCTTTCATTCTAATTATACAATTTTACAGGATGGACCAATTTATACAAATCATGAAAAAGTATTAGGAACTTTCCAAAATTTAAAAGGAATACAAGATAAAAATTTCAATTATAATTATGGTTTGTATTTTGATTTATGGATAAACCCACAACCGCCAAGCACAAATCCGGCATATTCAAAAGATTCTAATCTAATGAATTATGCTAATAAATTAATTATTTCTTATAATAATAATAATTTACAATTTAAAGCATTAAATAGTAATGGTGATTATGATCTAGTATATAAAACAAAAAATTTCCTATATCAAAGTTGGAATAATATAGCAATTAATTATTATAGTGGTAACGTTGACATATTTATAAATAATGAATTAGTAGCCACTTTACCGGGTATTATACCATATATGAGAGTCGACAATGTAATTTCAGGTAAAAATAATGGTATATATGGAGGAATAAAAAATATTATTTATTCAGATAAACCATTCACTTTAAGAAATATAAGACATTTATCATTTACTTTATAATATTAAATATCTAATAATATTTTATTTGATATTTAACAATTATATAATATATATAATTTTAGAAAATTTCTATCCATATAATATATTATGGGTTTAGTTAAGAATATATTAACAATTTTAGTAATTATATTAGTATTATACTTAATATACAAATATCTTTATCCCGATAATGAAATTAGTTCATTAAAATCAGCACAAAAAACAGAAACCATATCTGCTTCTGATTTACCAGGGGGTAATAGCAATAACAACTTTGCTTATTCTGTATGGATATACATTAAAAATTGGAATTATAGATTAGGAGAAAAAAAAGTAATTTTACAACGTGGAGGTAATGCACAAGGAGGTGGTAATCCATCAATTACTTTAGGAAAATATGAAAATGATATTAATGTAGAATTATCTACATATGGTCCAAATGGTCATGATAGCAAACCTTTCTCATGTAGTGTTCAAAATATTCCATTACAAAGATGGGTAAATGCGATTGTTTCATTAAATGGAAGAAGTTTAGATATTTACATTGATGGTAAGTTAGTTAGAACATGTATTTTACCTGGTGTAGCTAGAGCAGATAATACAGCCAATGTATTTATTACTCCTTCAGGAGGTTTCTCAGGATGGACTGGAAGAATGAAATTCTGGCCACATCCCCTTAACCCTCAAGAAGCATTCAATGTTTATAGACAAGGACCAGGAACATCTGGAACTAATTTCTTCAATAAATATAGAATAAAATTCTCTTATTTAGTAGATAATGTAGAAAAAGGTAGCTTTGAAATTTAGAAAATTTTAATGAAAATAGGCAAATAATAAATAAAATTAAAATAATATTTATTATTTTTACATTTCAATCTAAATTTCTTATATATTATATATAAGATGGCATTATTTGATAATACTAATAATTATTTAAATAGCACAAAGGAATTTTTAGAATCTAATAGTTTAATAGCCAAATTTTCATTCTTACTTCTTGTTATTTTTGTTTTCATTATTTTATTAAGATTAGGATCATCATTATTAACATGGGTATTTTCATACAGCGAAGATCCAGTTTTATTTAGAGGTATGAAAGATGCAAAAACAATGTCTAGAATATCCACTAATCCTAACTCTCCAAATTCTATTCCAATATTAAGATCAAGAAACAGAACTGATGGTTTAGAATTTACATGGTCAGTATGGATCTTTATTGATGATCCTATTTATAAACAAGACCAATATAAACATGTATTTAGCAGAGGTAATGATGCTCATGATAATGATGGTATAATGAAACCAAATAATTCCCCCGGTTTATATTTAACACCAATTACTGATAATCAACAAAATTTATTAATTAGAATGAACACTTTTGAACAAATGAATGAAGATGTTCTTGTTGAAGATATCCCAATAAATAAATGGGTAAGTATAATTGTAAGATGCGATCAACATCAATTGGATATTTATATTAATGGTGTTTTAACAAAACGTCATATTTTACAAGGTGTTCCTAAACAAAATTATGATGATGTTTGGGTTACATTAAATGGTGGTTTTGATGGTTATGTTTCTGAATTAAGATATTTTGCTAGAGCTATTGGTTTAGGTAGAATACAATCTATTGTTGATTCTGGACCAAATCTTAGAATGGAAGGTAGTGACATTACTAAAGCATTACCACAATATTTATCGACTCGTTGGTATTTTTCTGGAGCTCACGATGGATATAATCCATAAGTAATTTAAATAATTATAATTTTTATTAATTTATATTATAATTATTTATAATAAATGTCATTTAACTTTGCTACATGTAGAAGAGTTCCACCTAGCAATTTTTTTCCTAATCCTCCAATTGATGGTTCAGAAAGACCATGGAGTAGAGCTAGAGGGTTTGAATGTTTAGATAGTTTTACAGATGAACAACTTAATATGAGAAGAAAAGCTGAAATTTTGAAATATAAAAATAATAATGCCAATTTATCTAAAAGACAAATATATTCAAGAACAGCTAGAGCAATTGGTGTTCAGCAAAAAGCATGGGGAACGCAACCATTTATTTCTGGTAATACAACAATAACATTTGATAATAAAAGTATTAATACTAATACTAATCCGAATATAAGAAATTTAAAACGAGTTGAAAATATATTAATATGTCCATCTAAAAAGAATCCAATATGTAATCCTAGCTCTAATAGTGATGTCCCTGGAAATAAAGAATTGTGTTATGATAAAACAGTTCCATTAGTTGGCTATAAAGAGAGAATAAGTTACTCAAAAATAGGCACTACGTGACCCCAACGTTCTTGGGAACCAGGTGATAATGGTTTTCCTGTTGGAAAAATTGGTTCTGGTAATATTTATACAAATAATATTATTAATGACAATCCTAATGTTAATAATACTAATCCTAATGTTAATAATAGTAATTCAAAGAATAATAATTCAACTAGAAATATAAAACAAAAAGAAATAAATAATCAGAAACTAATTAATATAGAAAAAAGAATTAATAAAGTAAATGAAGAAAAAACTAATAATAATATTTTAAGTATTATTAGTAAAAATAATTTATTTGATTATGATGATTTCTTTTATTATCCAGAAGATTATTAATTAAGTTCTTAAATTTGGATTAACACAAACTTGTCTAGTTGGAAAAATATCACCTGACATACATTCATCATTTTCTCCTACTTGAATACAACTGCGAATTCCTCTATCTTCACCTATATAACAAAATCCTGCCTTACTGGTTCTAGTCATTTGTGTAGTGCTATCACTTTCATCTGGTTCTGGTTCATTTATAGTTTCTTGATTTCTAATACTAGCTCTTTTACTATTCATTCTAGTTTTTGCATCATTTAATGATTTCATTACATCTACTTTTCCATCTAATGATTTTTCTAAAGTATCTAATGTTGTATCTGCTCCTACGGCTGCTACATCTATAATTTCTTTAGTTCCTTCAATACTTTTCTTTAATGTTTGTTTTGTTGTATCAATAATAGGATATCCTAAATATTCTAATAAAGGTGTAAAAAATTCAGCTGTTCTACCAGTTATTAATCCTAAATAAGCAAAAATATTAAATCCTAAAAATGCTAAAATTAATATTATAAAAAATATTCTTAATAAATACCAAAACCAACTTCCTAAAGAGGCTGTATATTGGTCGGCTTTTTCTATAGGACTAGCACCTGATACTCTTGGAGCACTATCAATATTTGCTGATAAATTGTCAGTAATTGGTTTTGTTGAAATAGCAGCTTTTGTTACAGAAGGACTTGGTGATGTTAAACCTTTTAAACTAGAAATATTTGTATTGGCTGTTTGTGAAGTCATTATATTATTATAATAGAATAATAAGAATATAATATAATCTAATTAATAAATATTCTTATAATTAATATTTATTAATTTAAAATATCTTAAATTATTTATAATATTTGCCTTTCCAAAATAAATAATAAATATTTTCATCCCATAATTCATAATCATTATCTTTCATTATATTTTCAAATATATTTATTCTAATAAAACAATCTCTATATGATATAACAATTAATGAAGCAGATTCTGTAAAAAATTTTGAAAACTTTCTCTCTAAATAATATTTATATATTATATCATAATTATAATTTTTATAAGAAAGTTTGTTAATTAATATTAAATTAATATAATCTTTCAAATTATACAAATAATTATAAAAATTTAATTGTATAACATAATCAATTAACATAATATTTATAATTATTTATTTTTATTTTATTTTTATAAAAATAAATTTAATATACCGCACTATATATATTAATTTTACCAGCATCACTAACAGCTGAAGTATCATGTTTTTGAATAGCCATTGCTAATATATTTCCACTACTATTTGTAGCCAAAGGACCAAGACGATCATCTACATTTACACCATAAAAAGTTTGTATTAATTCCCAAATACCCCAAAATATAATTTTATATTTCATCAAAAATTTCACACCAAATTCGTTTCTCATATCTAAAAAAAATATAAAAAATCAATTTTATGGTCTTGTCAGTCACAAATTATTAATTTTATATTTTTTGCCACATCCTCCAATGCCCCCCCCCCCCTCCCATATGAACTTTTTTAGAAAAAAATAAATTTTTTTTCATATACCCCCCATATCAAAGCGTCAAAGTTTCGCTCTAAACTTTTTTTGAGTCAAAATTGACTCCTAAAATTTTACGCCCAAATTTCAGTCACTTTAAAAAATCCAGCCTTAAACGTTATTGTGTCGTCTCCACCATTACGTTTTGCCTGTAAATAAATACCTT
>Ga0209603_1000341_pt1 | contig 58258 bp, 43 predicted proteins | sample COGITO_mtgs_1206_FD_184812 | JGI IMG/M metagenome (GOLD analysis project Ga0209603, IMG submission 184812) | Pelagic marine microbial communities from North Sea - COGITO_mtgs_120607 (SPAdes) (version 2) | ecosystem: Environmental > Aquatic > Marine > Epipelagic ...
GAACTTCACCATAACTTACATTATATGGTTTGAAATCATTTTTATCTTCTTCAGACTCAATCCATATAGTATTTGTATCATATGCATCAGTAAATGGTAACCAAATATTTATTTCACTCTTACCATGGTTATAATCCCTATCCCTATGCCATTCACCAACTGCTTGATTGTCTTTTAAATGAACTCTAAACGTTGGTATTTTTTGGTATATAATTTCATCCAATTCAAACTCATATTTAATAAAATTTTTTATAAATGTATTATATAGTTTTTGAAATCTATTTAAATCATCACGATAAAATCTTTTGTGCCAAGTAGTTGATTGGTCTTTTTCTCTTACAAGAGTATCATATTTTTCAACTTCATGTAAGTTTTCAAGAGTATTTGTTTTTAGATTAGTTTTAACTATTTCTCTAAACGGATATAATGAAGTATCATATTTTAACTTATATGTTTTCATATATTCCAATGTTTTTCTCTAAGAGAATATACATCGATTGGTTCTCGTTTCATATGCCCACCTGTTTCAAACTTTGATGATTGTAATGCATATCCTGCTAAAAAGTTTCTTCTGAACCTATTTGATTCGTTTGGTTCTGAACCATGTACTGTGTGTGAATGAAGTAAAACCATTTCTCCCTTACGAGTATATCCTTCAATCTTTTTAAAATCATGACCTATTGGTAATACACATGGTTTACCTCTCTCATTTGACCAGTTTTTTGGGTTTGTTTTTGCTCTCTCATCATCAACTTCAATTGGAAGTATTGGTAATCGATGTGTACCCTCTAAATTCCAAACAGCACCATTTTCTTTATCATGATTATCCAACGCTAGTGCAACATTAACATACTCATTATGTTTGCATTTTGTATAGAACGAGTTCTGATGCATATCCCTACCTAATTGACCAGGTGGTTTAAAGTATGCCCAAGTCTGAGTACCACTTATACTACCACCCATTAAAAATTCACAAGACTCTATTATTTTTGGATGTGAAAAAAGTTTTGCAAGTTTATCAGATAGTTTATGTGGATACATAAATGGGTCATACTCTCCCCATTCATTGCCAGTATCTTTATTGTAGAATCTATTTGTTCTAAGTTGTTCTAACTCAGTATTGATTTCTTCACATTCTTCTTCAGTAAGTAATTGTATTGTTGAGAATCCTCTGTACCTCCAATCGAAGGTGAGTTGTTGTTTCTCTTCATCAGTAAGATAACTCATATAACCTAATTTAGTTTTTATATGTATATATATTAACTTTTATAAAATTGTATTAAATTTGGTAAGTATAATTTTAAATTTGGAATTAAATGAGAAACTAATTTTATAGCAATTGCATTAGAACCAGAAACCGATTTATCTCGTATTAATCCACTATCACCATATACAACTTCTCTAGGTCCTCGTATTCTCCACTTAATATCAACAACTGTATATAATGGGTTACTTAGAAATTGTCCTTTTTTAGATTGTGATAGTTCAAATATAGGAGAACCTTTATCATTTGTTTTTTGAAGAAAGTATCTTCTTATATATCCTCGTGTATAATCTTTTTCATTTGGATTAGGTATATATGCCTTTACATCCTTTTCTATAATAGGAGTTTTAATTATTTCGTTATATCTATTTTTAATACTCATTATTCTTCACCTCCTACCATTCTAAAATCACACTTTATATTTGTTGTCCAAGTCATACCACCCATTGTTTGACTAACTCCTGTAACTTGATAAAAACTAGGAGGTCCAAATTTAAATGGAGTTCCTTCGAATTGTATCATATCACCTACTTTAAATCCACTTAATCCCTGAATGGTAAAATCTATACTCGCAAGACCTGGTATTGGATTAACTCGTTTTGTATATTCTAAATCAACGCTTCCTTTTATACCCGCTTCTTCTTTTAAACCCCTATCTATTAACTCAACAGATTTAAGTGCTCCCACATCACTCCATGTACCTACACATAATAATGATTCAATAACACCATTTGATTTTTTTGCAAGTTCTTTATCAGTTAAATTTTCTACTATATCTATTTTACCTTTTCTATCTTGTACTCGTGAAAATACACCAGCTTTTTGAGCAAATAAAGCAAACGATTTAGCATTTGATGGTACTTCTTCTTTTTCTTGTTTTTCTTGAGTTGCTTCAGAATCACCTCCACTACCCACAGTTGCTCTATTTAATATAGTCCCAGCTTGATTTTCAAAACTATTTGGGTCTGAATAAACTCCTCCGTAATGTATATAAGGAGTATCCCCACTACCATCAACTGTATTTGAAGATAGATTTTTTATTACAACACTAGATTGCATTGCTCCAGGTACACTCATTTTCCATGAAATGGATGTAAACGGAGAACGAACTCCCCTTGCTTCGTATGTTGCGATTCCCTCTACTGTTTCCTTTTCAATATGACCTCTGAAATTTATATCTTCAAATGCTAAAATATTTGGTCCTTTATCATCATTTTGTTTAGGTCCTTCTCTTACTTGAAAATTCCATAATCCATTAACTGCACCACTCATACCATTTAATAATTCAAACATAACATCGATTGAATTTAAATTCTTCTTATCAATACATTGACAGAAAAAATCAAAGTTGATGTATAAATCATTTAACCATCCCCAAAATCCAGCCTTCTCCTTAGTTGCCTCTATTGTTTCATCACAATCATAATTTAATACAGTTTCATCTAAATCATATGTACATGGAAATGCAAAAGGAACAGGTCTACTCTGACCAGTTGATGGGTCATTTGCCGAACCATTCTTTTCTGCTCTTTCATTACCAGAAGGTGCTTCTTCTACTAATGGATGTAGGTTTGAAAGATTTTTCTCATTATCGAGTTCTTCAAAGTTTATAAATTTTACTGGCTCTGCGTTATCAGAATCAGTTAATGCTTCCTTTAAACCAAAACTAGGAGCAGTTGTATTTGGAATATATAATACCGAGGAATCCGTACTCCACATATGTGGAAATCCTTTAATTACAGTATTACTAGTATCTATTGTTAATAGTTGACTTTTTACATCTGGACAACCTGTATCTTCTTGATTTAAATCAACTACATAATCATTTAAAATAGCAACCGCTAATTCAAATCTAATAAATCTTTGATTTGAAAACATATTTGTATCACTTGGGATTGCTAATTTATCTCCACTTTTATTTCTAATAGTTGCACCCTTTGTAAGTGTTTTTTGTAGATAATCTCTTACATTCTCATCAAAATTAACATAATTACCAGGATATGCCCACTCTATTCCATTTTTATCAGCTCCCTTTACCCATGCTCTAATATTTTTTGTTTGTTTTTGTTCTGGCAATGCATTAAACATTTGTTTGAATAACGCACTTCCTGGTGTACTTTTACCGATTTTTTCAGGTTCAAATGGTGCAGGATTATTATCATCAGATTCGTTAGTTCTGTTTCCACCAGTTTGTACTTGCATATATTCTGCTACTTGACCAGTACCTGATACTTGTACTTCTATATCATAGGTTTCACCTTCACCAAAATTTACTCCTCCACCTGATACAATACCCAATGATGCATCATATTGGTACTTTGAGTCTTTTCTTTTTTCTTTAATATGAGCCCAATTAGAATATGCTACTACATCACATACATCAAACGCACCCCCATTTCCAACTCTTTGTGAAAATGAATCATTAACGTTCCATCCCCATTCAAGAAGAACATGAAATCCTGGTTCTAAGAAATATTTAGCTACCTCATCAGTTTGTTCTTTAGTAAAACATTTAATTACAAATTTAGTTATCTTAAGAGCTCCTGCTTGTCTTTCTTCAACACTAAATGATGTTACAACGGGAGATGGTCTCAATCCTCTACCTGTTACACCAACAGGAGTTTTCATATCCATTTCATAACCAAGTATACCTGGCTTATCTAAATTACCATATGAGTTTTCAAAACGTTCTTGTGGATTTGAACCACCATTATGAATACTTTGCATTACTAAACCACCAGGACCATCATTATCAGCTGATTTACCAGTTGAAATAATGCGTATCCAAGTAGATAATCCACTAACACCACCCTCACTCCATGGTTTGTTTGTGTTTTCAGCTCTACTATCTAGTATCTCTCGTAGTTCGGGATATAAATTTGAATATTTTGGATATGTTCCCATGCATTATAATTTTCTAAAATCGTTTACTATCTTATTGTATTGTTGTGGTATTCTTAATTGAGTTCCATCGGGTAATGCAAATGTTGCATCATGTATATTGTTTGCAGTTGCAATAATCCACCATAAACTAGAATCTTTATAAAATTCATTTGCTAGAGTGTCTAATCTATCATCTGTTTGTGTTACAATATATATATCATTATCAGATTTAGGTATATTAGGATATACTCTTGACCTAAAGACAGTTCTACCATCATTAAGTTTTTGTGTTTTATTATTATCGTATCTACTATTTGCCATAATTTTATTTTATCCTAAAGTTACTGGGGATTCGTTAACAGGTCGAGTTAGGTCTTTCACCGCTGAACCTGCTATTTCACCATTATAGTCATATAATTGTAATTCTGCTCCAGGTGTTTCTAATAATTTTATAGTTGCTGAAACATCTATAAATTTGGGTAAACGTAATCCATCTTTATACACTTCCCAAGTACCCATATCTGGCATTGTGTATGTAAGTGATTCTATAAATCCATGTCTTTCCTTATATAAATCTCCTAATTGGAATATTATAAAAGGAGGATTTACAATACCTCCATCAGTAATTTTAGGATATGTTTTTGATGTAAGATATTTTAATCTATCCCAACACATAATTAATTCTGGTTGATTCATACAATATAAGTTCAGATTAAATGTTATTGCCCTTTCTACACCATCATATGTGTAATAATTGTATGGATTACCTATAAATTTATTTCCACTCCATGTTGGTGTTGATGATTCTGATAATCCTGTTATAGTAGCTCTAAAGAATTGTCTATCAGATTCTTCTTCCTCAACTCCTTGTATCCAAAATGGTATTTCTGGAGAATCTGTGGCTGGGACTGCAGTTGGTACTTGGTAAAGAGAAGTAGCAGATGTATTAGAACCAATTGTATCTGTTGGTGCATTCATACCAATACCTAATCTAGCATTTACATCACCGTTATCAAAGTCACTTTTAAGACCTGGAGTTTTTGAATAATTACCTTCTGTTGCATCTGCATCAACATCCTTTGGGTTATCAGAATAACTTCTATATATTGGTATTGAACCTAAATTATTAGGAAGTTTTCCAGGTTTACCAAATATTGCTCCTCGTAATGCATCTTTTCCTGCATTAAGAGCTCCACCAACTGCTTGTTTTGCCATTGTTGATGGGTTACCACCAGATGCTTTTAATAAAGCTCCTAGTCCTGTTCCATTTTTACCCCAAGTTTCTCTTGTATAAGCTTGATTTGATGGAACGTCTGCTATGGCTTTTGGTTTACCTGCACCTCTACTTTTTCCAACTTCATCTCCCTTTTCAAGACCCATTCTCGATGGTAATAATGTTACTGGTATACCAAGAAATGAATTTACAGCATCTCTTGCCTTACCAATGGCTTTATTTAATCCTAAACCTCCACCTCCACCTGTTAATAACCCCTCGGTCATTGCATCTTTATCTGATGTAGTTCTTTGTGCTATACGAACTGCTTGATTACCATATATTAGAGGATTGTTTATATCAACTAATGATTTTACTCTAACACCAGTTGTTTCTTGTTCAACATAGTTTGAAATAGATGCACCTACACCTCCTCTATTTTCTTGAGATTTAGAATCCACCAATCCATCTGCAGTTGTACCTGAAAATGTTAGTTCTTTGTTTTTAAATAATTCTAATATTGTTGGCATATATTTTTTCCCTTTATGATATAAATCTACTCGCCATATTAACTCTACCTTGAGCTTCGGTGTATTTACTTATCTGTCCTGCTACTGAAACACCATCCATCTCAATTACAGTTCCTACTATTATTGCTTTTCTAATTGATTCTAGTTTATCTAACATATCTTTATTATCACCACCACTCATTTCAATTTGTGCAACTGCTGCTGCTAATTGTGTGATAGTATCAGGTAAAGTTGTTTTTCCTGATTTTAAGAATCCTTTTCCTGTCGTTGCTCCTGCCATTCCAGTAACATCACCTACATTTGATTCTGCTAAAGCTGCAGCTGAACTTACAACTAAATTCATTGAAGTTGCAAAATCATTCATTGCTTGTGTTAATATTGTAATAGGAGAAGCCATTGAATCGATACGGTCTGTAAACATATCGAAATTTTCAATAGTTGTAACTAATTGAGATGAAAACGTTTGAAGACTAGGTCCTAAATTCGTTAATTCACTTATCATGGCAAAAGGACCACTATCTACTTCTTTACCAGTAACAAGTTCCTTCCCTTTATCAAATATACTTGAGAAGAACCCCCCTGCTGCTCCTACTGCTGCTCCACCTCCTGCTAAAACTCCAAATCCCGCAAGTGCCCCACCAAGTGCGATAATCGATGCTGCCATCGCCGCTACTTCAGCGTATTTACTTGAATTATTTACTATCATTGCAATAGTAGAACCTATTGAATCAAATATACCTACGAGTGTACTACCAACCGTTTCTGCAATTGATACAAACGCTCCAGCTAATGTATCTACGATAGGTGCAAATGCTGTCATCAAACCAATCATAGTATTTCCTATTACATCTGCTAATTGTACAAATCCGTTTACAAGTATTTCAATTACAGGAACTACAATTGATGCAATTCCCTCAAATATTGATTTAAACATTTTACCTAATGGTTCAAGAGCAGGTGCCATAATTCGTAAAGCTGCAGCCATTCCAATAAATGCTAATGTGATTGCTGCTAATCCAATTAGAGCTGCTGGATTTGCTAATGAAGATAATCCTCCTGATATTCCTCGTAAGAATGCACCCATTCCTTTTCCAAGACCACCCAATGCACTACCAATACCTTTTGATATAGAAGATATCAAACCTCCAATACCACTACCAATAGATTTCATTGCACCACCCATACCAGCTGCGATAGATTTAATTGCTCCACCTAATCCCTGACCGATTGATTTGATACCATTACCCAGTGTTTTTAAGAAACCACCACTTGAACTAGCGGTTTGAGTTACAGTTTTTGCCACACCACCGAACGCACCCCTCATTAATCCAATTCCCTTAACAAGACCCATGATTAATCCTATTGCGAATTTTAGTGCAACAAATCCACCAACTACATATACAAGAGTTTTACCAAATTTAGATGCCTTTGTTTCAATTTCATCTAGCTTGTTACCAGCTTCATCTACTTGTGTAGCATTATCTCCACCAAACATATCACCGAAGAATTCTGTAATTTTTAAGAATATTGGCTTTAAAGTAGAATATACTGATTTGAATCCAGAAATAATACCATTAACAAGTGCCATTATCATTTTTTTGTTAACAGGGTCTGTTAAGAAACCAACTGCTGATTGAGCCATTGGTACAAATAATTTACCTATTGATAAACTTATGGATTCTAAACTTCGTTTTAATCCTTCCATTGCGGTAGTACGTTGATTTTCTACCTTTTTCTGTTCAAGAGCAGCTTTGATATCTTTTTTACTCATTTTAGAGATATCTTTACCCTTGTTAATCATCTCTTGAGCTGCTGCTAATTCTTCACCCTTTAAGCTACCAAACTTTTTCTGTAATCTTTGTTGGTTAATCATATCACCAATTGGCATACCAGCTGCTTTTGCTAGAGCTTCTTGTTGATAATAATTCATTTTCGATAAATCACCAAGTTTACTTACTTCTTTTATCGTAGCTTGTTGAGCTCCAACGATATCACCTTGTGCTGCAAGTTGCCTTGCTTGATTAAAGTTTATATTAGTACCTAAAATTGCACTTGCTTCTAATTCGTTATTAATAGATGATTCGAAGTCAAGTAATCCCTTAGAAACACCCGCTGCTTGTTTAATAGATGTACCTAGTTTAGCTGCTTGTATTGCTGCTTTTTGTAATGTTTGAGGTGAACCTTTGAAGAATGTATAAACTTCTTCAGAACTCTCAGCCATATCCTTTAAAACTTTATTTGCAGGTACACCTGCTAAAGTTGCAGCTTCAACGGTTGTATTAACCATCATTTGTGCTAAATCTTCTGAATGTCCGAATGCATTTTGGAATAGTTTATTTACACCCCCAATAGCATCCATACTTAATCCAAGACCAGCCGCTAATTTAGTTGCATTAACTAATACTCCCTTACTAAGATTTTCAACTCCACCAAACGCATTCATCATTTGTCCTGCTAACTTAGCTCCTTCTGCTAAATCACCCGTCATACCAAATGTAGCTCCGGCGGCTGAATTTACCTTAGATTCCAATCCATCCATTGAACCTCTAAGTAATCCTGTTTCTTCTCGGAATGCGATTGTGGCTTTACCCATCTTCTCCATAGCGGAGATTCCCATGGCTAATGCACCAAGAATTCCAACAATAGCACCCATTGCAATAACTTTCATTATTCCAAATCCACTTCCAGATTTTTTAAGTGCATTTTGTAATCCACCCAATGATGTTCCTGTTTCCTTTAATCCCTTTCTGAAGTTTACAGTAAAGTTAGTGGCTGCTTTTCCTAATTTATCCTTTATACTAGAAGATGCTTTACTTGCCATACTACTAATTAGACCACCCAAAACAGGTACACTACCCATTTTACTTACCATGTTATCTAATCCAGAACCGATTGATTTAGCAAATTCTTGTGCTTTTGAATTTACTTGTTCCGTTGCTTGAAGATGAGATTCTTCTACCCTAAGTGCTTCAATTGCAGTATCTAATGCATCTTGTTTCGCATCACCAATTGCTTTATTTTTACCGAAATATGAAGAAGCTATTTTATCCTTCTCATATTCCATTGATTGGATTGCCTTAGTGATATCCGCTGAAGATTGTAATCCACTTACTTGTGATGATAAGTCATTATTAAACTCTTTCATTTTCTGCCCAAGTTCAGTACGATAATCTACTTGAGAGTTTATATCATCAGTAATCTGAGACGATAAAGATGCAGTCATCTTTAAGGCAGCTTGATATTCCTGTTCAAGTTTAATTCGTGCTTTTTGTGCTTTTAATGATTCAGCCATCTAATATCCCCTATTATTTTTTAGCATCCAAGAATTGTTGCCAACTCTTTGGAACTGGCTTTCCTTGTTTTTTTCTTTCTTCGGCTTTCTTCTGTAATCTTAGAAATGCATCATCTACATTTTTAGCTAATCTTTGGAATTCTTTATCCCCTTTTAAGCTTTTAGCTAATCCTTTTGCAAACAATCTTTCTATAAATCCTTCAGATATATTCCATTTTTTAGATATGGCTTTTTTAACCTGTTGTTTTTGTTCGTTTGTGAGTTTCATATGTTTGTTCCCATTTATACTCTTATAAATATAAGACATAAAAAAAGTGAGGAATTTTACTTCCTCACATTTACATTTGGTCCTTGTGGTGATGAACTCTGAGATTTATTACTATTCTTCATTTGTTTAGCTTCTTCCTCTTTTGCCTTAGAAAGCTCATTATAATAGAAATTTCTTATGTGTATTGGTAACCTATAAACTCCTTCTTGAGTAAATCCATTTCCATAGTAACATAATTCAAAAATCTGTTTATGAAGAATCGAAGAGTAATTAATCGGTAGGCCAAAAAAACCCCACACCCATTGGAATGGGTTTCACCTCTCTCTCACCAGAATTTGGGTTAATCCAATCGAATTCCATATTAATATCAGGTTGATGTTCCCTAACAGTTTCTCGGAATGCTCTTGTATCTCTCGTTAAGAAAGCATTATTTATAAATTTATTGATTGTGTTAACATCAGTTTCTCCATCAACTGAAGTAATCATATATCGATACCTCGTTGTTAATTCAGAGGATGCACCATCTTTGTTTAGTCTTGCAATTGCTCTAATATCAGCTTCTACTGCCTTTTCATCTCCATGTGTAAGTAATTTCCATTCAAGATTTACACCAGTTGAAGTAGTAAATGTATAATTATTTTCTACATTTATATTATCAAGATTTGTTTCTTTAGTTTGTACTTTTGATAAATCAACATCTGTTTCATGTGCTTCACCCATTTCATCTTGAATTTGAACCCTATATTTAGAACCATATCCTAAGATACGAGCTGCTAACATTATAGCGTTTTTATCCCCTAGTATAATATCATCGATATTAACCTTCTTATCTACTATAATTGATTCAAATAACTTATCAAGTACCACCCCCTTTCGAATAAGATTCTGTGAAGCAAGAATTTCTTCTTCTTTCGCAGTCATGTATTTAATTTCAAGTTCTCCTGAAGAAAGGGGATTATCTTCTGGGTAACATTTACCTTGTGATGGTAATGATATCACTTCGGTAGGAAAATCGTAATTTGCCATATAACTTTTATTTTAATTGTTCGTATATAAATATATAACTTTTAAAAAATTAGAAATAAGACACAAAAAAAGTTCTCACTAAGAGAACTTTTTTCTTCATTATAAAAATATTTTGGAGGTAATATTAGAATTCTAAAATTGCGTAATCATACGATAGTGTCAATGTGATTTCGGCAGGGTCATTAGAAGACCAATCTAAATCATTAAACACAGCGTTGTTGATAAATGCACCCTTAAGAGTCCATTGTTCAATTTTATCACCTACTGGTCCTAACATATAAACTTGGAGGTCTTTCTTATAGAAATCCGCATACCCATCTCTACCTGTTATTGATTCGTGTGATGTTCTAACCCATTCCATTACAGCTTGTGCTCCACTTGGAACAATTGGGTCATATAGAGTAATCTCTACATCTTGCCATTCACCTTTACCTTTTAATTTTCTCTTGACGTTTATGTGGTCAAGTGTAACAGTTTCAAATGATATTGAAGGTCTGTTTGCTGTTTTTATCAGATATGAAGGAATACCATCTATCTCCATGATGAATCTGTTCTTCATCTTTGGTTCAAAGTTGGTGTAGAACATATCGTTAAATTCTAATACTTCTGCCATTTTGTTTTTCTCCTATTATATTCTATTATAAATATAGTTTACTTTTATTTTTAATTAATTATGCCGAGAACGATGCTCCGGTCGGTAAGATGTTGAAATCTAACACGATGAATTCAGCAGTTTTTGTTGGTTGTAAGAAAATCTGTCCAGCCAATATATTTCTGTCGATAACATCTGGTGTGTTATTACTTTCGTCCATCACTACTCTAAAAGCGTAAAGTCCTTGTCTTTGTTGTATTCCTTCTAAATAAGGATTAACAGTGTTTAAGAATCTACCTCTTGTTGAAGCGGTGTTCTGTTCGAATACTAAGTATCTTGAAGTTGAAGCAATATACTTCTTAACTTTAATCATTAATCTTCTTACGTTAATTCTATCTAAAGCAGATGCTCTATCTTGTAAAGTTTTCTGTCCAAATGCTACAATACCTTCTCCAGGGAAAGATGCGATTGGATTTACTTTTCCTTCATATAAAGTATCTCTTTCAGCGTGTGTTAATCTATTCAATACAGATATTGCTCCTACAATACCACCTCTGTTTAAACCAGCTGGTGCAAACCACTCAGCGGCAACAGCATCATTGGCTGCATATATTCCAGGCATCAATACTGATGGTGGAACAGATGTTAATCTATTCGTTCTTGAATCGATTGTTTTAACCCATGGGTAGTAAGTACCTACATAGTTACTATCTAAGTTACCTGCTTGTTCAATTGCTTGTGAAATAGTATCTGATGTTACGTTTCCATTAGATGAATTGTAAGTTACCCCTACAACATCTCCAATGAAGAATGCATCTTCTCTAGCTTCACACATATCAACTACTTTATCAAATACATATGAGTGATGTCTTCTTACAATACCAGGTACTGATACTAAGTTGATATCAAAATCATCTGGATTAGATACTGAGTTAATTGCTTTTATATAAGCAACCGAACCACTTGCAGCTGAAGTTGAACAATTAAATCCTTGTTGGTTACCACTACCATAGTTTGCAGATGAACCAGCAAGTGCTATTTCAGTAGTTGGTGATACACCATCAAATCCACCTTGGAATCCAACGATGAATTGTCTTTTATTAATATCAACAGCGGCTGAACCAGTCAATTCGAAACCGAATGAGTGTTCGCTACCATCTGCGATTGTTACATTATCATCAAATGCAAATACAGTATTTGAACCATTACCGGCTCCAACTGGAATTGGTGATAAGAAATGTGCGTTCTGAATTTTAACAGTACCAGTCTCTAAATCAATTCCACTAAATTGTACACCATTTGATGCACTATTATCTTTAGAATCAATTGAGAATATTACACCAGGTGTAATACTATCTGAACCACTTAGTGGTGATGAGTATTTTGCGTGTCCAAATGGTCCTGCAGTTACAGGGAATGAACCTTCAACTTTACAGTCTACCCTTACATACTTAGAACGATTTACATAATCTCCGTTTTCTGTTTGTTTTCCGTTTGCATCAATTACAACGTTTCTATCACCTATTACTTTCTTAATGTAATTTGGTGATGCAGGGTCTAAATTAAGATTACTAAACGTTTCTAAAATTACTGGTCTCTTATTTGTATCAGAGTATCCTCTAATTGCAATTGAGAAAGTTGCGTAATCAGTAGAATTGTTTGAACCAGCTGCTTTTACGTTGAATACTGCTATTTTAAATTCTTTGTTATAGTTTCCACCATCTCCAATAGTATGAAATCTAAATAAATCACTTCTTTCACCGGAAATCAACTGAGATTGTATCCAAGGAGTGGAAGCGTGTTGAATATCTTGTGTGAATTCTTGATTACCTAATTCAATTAATGTTACTGATGAACCACTTAGGAAGTTGTTTGCACAATCTCCAGCTGCTTTTTCAAAGTATTTGTTTACATATACATTCTTATTTCCTCTAGCAGATTCACCAAATACGTCAGATATATCATTTCCTGCACTTGGTAGTACAGATGCTGATATACCAGTTCCGATTTCCGAACCGCTGATTGAGAATGCTGATGCTGATGCTTCTGATTCTATTAGTAAAGATGATGCTTCACCATCGCCAATTACTCCATCTCCATCCGCTACTCCGATTGCAGTAGAGTGTAAAACTCCAATTAGTTTTTGTCCTCCTTCTGCAGAAGAACCACTAACTACGATACCAGCTGCTCTAGTCTGTGTATAACCACCTACTTGACCAACTCTTACGATTGTTACTGTTCCTGCTTCTCTTAAATAATTTTGTACGGTATATCCTGTATAGTATGAACCATTAGGTGTGCCGAATATTTCTTCAAATTCTGATTGTGTACTAACAACGGTTGGTACGAATGCAGGCCCTTTTTGGAAAGGTCCAATTACAGCTGCTCCGATTTCTCCAATCCCTTGTGCTAGGAAAGAAAGGTCATTTTCTCTCGTAAATACACCAGGTGATACAATTTTTTCTGCCATTTTTTATTACTCCTTGTTATGTTATTTGTGTAATGATACACATATAAATATAAATTAACTTTTCAAAAGAACTATTTTTGTTCTTTATCTTTTTTCTTTGGTTGTTCATTGGGTGTGAAAACGTTAGTTGTTGGTTCATAATTACCATCACCATACTTTTCATTTAACCCTTTAAACATATTCTGTTCTTCTAATTGTAAATTTGAATGTTGATTTAATAATTCTCCTTCAAGTGTTTCTATTTCATCAACTCTTCTTTTCTTTTCAATTGATAGTTGTCCCAATTTTGTAAAAATGTTTGCAACATCTTGTCTTAATTGGTCTAATGATGCTACCTCATCGTTTGTAAACTTAATTTCTTTTGCCATTTTGTTATTTTTAATAAAACTATTTCGATATATATAAATATAAAGTTTTTACTAAAACGTATTTTTTATGCAGTAAATGTTAGAGTTTTGTAACCAGATTTTAAACCATGGTCAATTGCTCTTACTCTTGCATAATATGTAGTACCACTTGTAGTTGCATTTACAACATTTAGTGAAGTACCACTATATTCGGTAAAATTAAATACCATAGTACCAGTGAAACCAGAGTTTGTATTTACTTGTACATCATACGCAGTAATACCACCTGTACCACTTTCACTACCCTCAGTCCAATTTAACATTTTTTCTGTACTATTATCGATACTATATGTTAATGTAGCTGGAGTTCCAGGATTACCTAAATCTGAATGAGAATTTCCTCCCTTGTTGTGAGATATAAATCCATTAGCTAAATAGGTATCAGGTGAACTTACATCAAGTGATACTATTTCAGTAATTTCATTGTTTACATTTACACTTGTTATTTCTACTTCAGAACCATCATGTCTTATTAATAAATCACCTTCTGTTATAGTACCAAGTGTTTTAAATAATAAATTATTATTTCTTTTAACTAACATTGGGTGTTCTGATGTACCTACTATCGTTCCTTCGTTAATATCATAAGTTCTTTCAGAAAATGAGAAAACTACATCTTGTACAATTACTTCTGTTTCATCGATGGTATCATCACCATCATATTGATATTCTAATAAGTTTACATCATCATTATATTCTGGTAAACTATATCCTTTTAATCTATCACCCTCTTCTAAGTCTCCAATTTCAACATCAGTTCCATCACTCATTTTAACCAAAGTATCGGATACTAAACACAATGCAGTTGAATTTCCATCATAAGAATCTACTGAGTAAACAGTTTTAGTTCTTGCACTACCGTAATTACCTGCATGATGATTAAACCCATCCGCAAAAGCTACTGATAATGTATGTGATACAGTACCCAATAAATCTGTTTGTGAATTTGTACCTTGTGGATTCATTCCACCAACTGTAATTACACCAGTATAATCTTGATTTGAATTGATTGATAAAAATCCTGATGTTTGTGGTGCTGAATTATATCCTGGACTTACTGACCAAGTAAAGTTTTGATATCTACCTTTTATTTGTCCAAAGTTAGAACCCTCTCCACCAAATGCTAATGTATATGTTTCGTTTGTAGATTCAACAGCATAAGTATATCCAGATAATGAACCAACTGAATCTATTCCAAATGAAGATAGTGAAATATTATCACCAGCTGAAGGTGAACCTTTTATAGCACCCAATGATACATTTGAACCTTCGGTATTACCAGTTGCTCCTGCTAAATTATTTAAACTAAGTGTTTCTTCTGCTGAAATTGCCATATATACTCTTTCCTATATATTATAAATATTAAGTAATTCGTTTACCCACTTATCTTTACTAGTATAATTGTTAATCATGTATTCTTTTAACAAATTAAACCATTTATTTTTTTCTGAATATGTGGTTTCGTTTAACCTACTATAAATATGATTAAATTCTTTTTTAGATGAAGCTCTATATGGATACTCAAAATCGGTACACCAAGATGTATGTAATATTGGTAGTTTACCATAATCTACTGCTTCAAATATACCATACCCAAATGGTTCATTTGTAAAAGATGAGTGAGAAATTCCCCAATCCATATTATAAAAGATATCTTTATGTTTAGAATTATAATGATATATTTTCATTTTAGATGTATCTAATTTTGAACCATGTTTCCAAATAACATTAAATTCCTTGGAATCCGTAAATAAGTAACTAGATAATCCATCTAAATAGTGTGGATTTTTTCTACCCTCACATCTTGAAGCAAAACCTAAATTATTTGAATCGGATAATTTTAAATTATGTTTAAATTCGTAAAAATTATGTATAGTTTTATTTGGTATTCCAATATCGAATAAACCAACCCATATAGAATGTTTTGAAATTTTATTAATTTTACTTTCCCACTCGGAATCTAAATATGGATGAACACCAAGTGATGCATCAGTAAATGTTTGGGATTTTAAAATATGGTCTACTGAATTGTGTAAAACATTTGAATGAATTTTATCTAAGTTATCATCAATAACTTTCATTGGTGTATAATGACCATGTAATATATTGATTCTTCGGGCACCTTTGGATAATTCTTCAAATTTTTCCATATCATCACCATGCCAATGTGCTTCTATTGGAAATTCATAATCATCATGTCCTTTTGGTTTGTTTCTATGTAAAAGAAGAATTGGTTTTACATCTAATTTAGGAGCAACTAGTTCTATCCATAAATTAACCCATGTATCAGTACCAGCATTTACCCAAGGTCCACCACCCGTAGTATAATACACATCATATACCATAAATTATTTTTTTACAATTATTTTTCCTGCAAATGTAGTTGAAAATACAACAGTTACTCTGTTTACTGAGTTTGTTGTGATTGTGTTTGCTATTTCTTGTTGTGAAGTTGCAGTATTCCAACATTGTACTATTGGATATTGCTCATTTAAGTTGTGGTCTATTGCATATGAAGATGCTCCACTAACTGTTTCTTTATGAGTAGTTAAATCTGTTATTTGTGAAGAACCACTTATAATACCATTTGTTGCATTTATGTTTCCATTTACAGTTAAATCGTATCCTAACGTAACTTCACCTGTATTTCTATCTAATACGAATGTATCATCGTACCAAGAAGTACCATTATTTCTAGTGATGTAAAAATCATCCGAACTATCCATTCCGAATGCTAACTTTGGACTTCCGTCTACGGCAAAGGTTACTGTTGTATGTGTTGAGGCAGTTGGATTGAGGTATATATCTGCCTGTGCTCCATCAATACGCAATGCTCCCACACCATCATTAAGGTTAGTAGCAGTTAAATGTAATGGGGAAACTGTGGTTTGTGTAGATGTTAATGCTAATCTATCTAAATCAATTACATCAAAAGAACCTGTTGTTGCAGTTATATCACCAGTTCCTAAATCTATATCTTGATTCGATAAAGAAGAAACTACTTGTGCAGAACTTGAAATTACATTATCACCATCTGTATTTAGATATCGTGTATCAAAAGTAGATGTTAATTGTGCAGAACCAGATACTATTCCTGCAGGTACATTATTAAAATTATTCCAATTTAGATAATACGAACCCACTTGACTATTAAGTTTATTAGCATTATCTGCAATTTGTGAACCACTAATTAAATGTCCACCTTTTGCAACTACCACAAATCCACTCTGAGTATCAGAAAGAGTTACTCTAGCAGTATTTACGGTTGGTAGTGAAGTTGTTGCTGGTATTAGTACATTTCTGCTATTATCATAAACAGATACCAATACATTATAAGAATTAAAGTTGTGAGTTATTGTAATATCATCTACACTATCATATGATGCAGTTACAGTTGTTGCTTCTGCAATTGAAATATCGGTTGGTAGGTTTGTTAATTGTGAACCATCTCCTTTGAAGAATGAAGCGGTTACGGCACCATTTAAGTAAATCGAACCCGTTACTGCATATGGATGTGAATTTGTTGTAAGTATTTCTTGTATCGATTCTTCTGATGAAGATTTTTCGAAAAATATCCTACCATCGTAGGTATTCATTGCCAATTCACCTAATTCAAGATTAGATATATTTGGTATCTTACCACTTATCGCAGTTCTTTTTAATTTAACTATCTGTGCCATATTTATGACTTGCCTTTTTCAATTATATAATTAATAAATAAGAAAATCTCTTATATAAGAGATAAACTTCCTTCTTACTTTATCTTAGATTTTAAATCATTTATTTCTTTTTGCTGTTCTTTAATAGCCTCTATTAAGAGACCAGTAAGTTTAGCATAATCTACTCCTTTGTATCCATTATCTCTATCAGTTACCAATTCTGGTAATACTTTTTCAACATCTTGTGCAATTACACCAACATTTGGTAATGATTGTTGTAACTCATCTGCATTATCATTCCAATCCCAAGTAACACCTTTAAGTGATTGTACTTTTTCTATTGGATTAGAAATAAGTTCAATATTATCTTTTAATCTTTCATCTGAAGAAGCGTATGCTACAACATCACCTCCTACGTTCAATGCTCCACCAATACCTACACCACCAGTTACTACAAGAGCTCCGGTATCAGTTGCATTCGTAGCAGTACTATTCGTTACAGTAAGTATATTTGAGAATGATTTTTCTCCTGTGAATGTTTGTGTACCACTTAGGTGTGCAGTATTTGATGATAAATATGCATCTGCGATAGCAGTACCATTCCAAACACCACTATCTATTGTACCTACTTCTGTGATATCTAAAGCGTTTATGCTTGTTTTAGTTTCATCACCGGTGTTAGTTCCACTTTGCCCACTTAAGTATGTAGCTGATATTGCAGAACCTTGCCATACACCACTCGAAATTGTACCAACCTCTGTGATATCCAATGCGTTTATACTTGATTTAGTTTCATCACCGGTATTAGTTCCACTCTGTCCACTTAAGTATGTAGTTGATATTGCTGAACCTTGCCATACACCAGTTCCAATTGTTCCTAATGTTGTGATACCTAACCCATTTATACTTGATAGTGTTTCATCACCGGTATTAGTTCCACTCTGTCCACTTAAGTATGTAGTTGAAATTGCACTACCATTCCAAACACCACTTGATATTGTTCCAACCTCTGTGATATCTAAAGCATTTATACTTGATTTAGTTTCATCACCAGTGTTAGTTCCACTATTCGTACCAGTAATATCGGATGTCATTGCAACAGTACCCGTCTTATTTGGTAGAGTATATGTTCTATCTGCTGATAATGTTCCAGCTAATAAAGTACCTTCATTTGCATCGGCGGCACTACCTTCGAATACAACACCATTTGTTGTTGATACAACTTCTACATTATTTGTAGTTGTTGTTCCAGTTACTACTAAATCACCAGGAATAGTTACTGTATCGGTTGAATCACCAATTGATACTGCGTTTGAACCGAAACCACCTGCTAATCTAGTTTTAAGATTTGCTATCGATACATCATCATTATCATTAGCTGTCATATCATTAACAACTAGGTTAATTTTACCAGCTCCTTCAGCACCATCTACATAAGTAGCTGAAATTCTTGTTTCAGTATTACTACTAAACATTCCACCTACTATATCTTGAACTGCTTCTGTTGATAGATTTGTATTAGTAGTATAAGAAGGTAATCCAAATGTACCATCATGTTTTAAGAAGTGTCCATCTGTTCCAGTTGATGGTACGAACTTTTCATTACCAGTTCCAATAGAACTTTGAATTTCTGAATCTGTTCTATTCTGTTGTGCAGATGCTTCAATTCCATCTAATTTATCAAACATCTCGTCTGACATTATTCCCCAATTATCCGTATCTGCTAATGTTAATGCTACATTATTACCATCTGATGAATTAATTGAGAATCCAGTACCACTAACTGTCTTAGATAAATTAGTTGATACGTTATGGTTAATATCACTTACTTTAGCAGTGTTTGCATCAATCTCATCAAATAAACTAGGAGATAATAGACCAGAAACACTTGTTGTTGCTAAAGGTATAACTGCATTATTACCATCTGAAGAAACTATTGTTCTAGCCCCAGTCGTACCTGTGATACTTAAATCAGTTGATACGTTATGGTTAATATCACTTACTTTTAAAGTATTCGCTGTTATCTCATCAAATTTTCCTGCTGATAATAAACCAGCTCTAGTAGTAGATGCCGATGCTAATGTTGCGTTATTACCATCACTTGAATTTACGTCAACAGTTGTTTCAGTTGAAGTTCCTTCTGATAAATCAGTTGATACGTTGTGATTGATATCACTTACTTTAGCAGTATTGGCATCAATCTCATCAAATAAACCAGGTGATAATAAACCAGATACAGATGTTGTTGCAAGTGGAATAACGGCGTTGTTACCATCTGAAGAAACTATTGTTCTAGCTCCAGTTGTACCCGTAATACTTAAATCGGTTGATACGTTGTGATTGATATCACTTACTTTTAAAGTATTTGCTACAATTTCATCAAATTTTGCTTTTGTTAATAAACCAGCTCTTGTGGTTGAAGCAGATACTAAAGTAGCATTACTACCATCACTTGAATTTACATCAACAGTTGTTGCAGTTGAAGTTCCTTCACTAAGGTTAGTTGATACGTTGTGATTGATATCACTTACTTTAGCAGTGTTGGCAGCAACTGCGGAGTTATTACCAACTTCTGTATCGAAATCTGATATATCAGATGCCGCTAAAGAACCACTAAATACTGCATTATCATTTAAAACAGTTAGTACATCAGAATCTCCATATTGTGCAGTACCAGTAATTGTGATAACATTTCCACTTTCAGAAATTGTAATACCAGTTCCACCACTTAAAGTAACATCATCATTTGTGGAATCTGAACCAGCTAATCTGATTATAGATGTATTGGATGCACCGGCTTGTACATTTAAATCATATGATGTATCATCTGTTGATGGTAGTGTTACAGTTTTAACATTTAACGCAGTAACGTGTCCTCTAGCCGAAGTTGTAACTGAGTCAATTGCAGTAAATGTTCCTCCATATGAAGGTGAACTAGTTGATGTTGTATCAGTTCTTGAAATATCACTATGATTTATTGTAATAGTTTCATTTGAACTTTGATTCGTAGTAAAATTACCACCAGTTCCTAAATCAGTACCTGCAGTAAGTGTAATTGTTGCATTACTTGCTGCTGATGGAATTGTTGGTTGATTTTGTATTGAGTTATAATTAACTTGTGATGAACCACTAATTACAGTATCTGCATCTAATTTAAGTTTTACTCTTGCATCTGTGTAAAATAAGTTTGTTGAACCTTCTGTTAGTTCATCTGTATTATCTTGTGATTGTGCTTTAGAATCTACATATGCTTTTACAGATTGTTGTGTTGGTACTTTAGTATTTGAATTAGATGAGAAATTATCTTCATCGATAGAAACTAAATCTAATATTTGTGCTGAACCACTAATTACAGTATCTGCATCTAATTTAAGTTTTACAAGTGCATCTGTATATCCTACTTTAGCAGTATTCACATCTATCTCATCAAATAATCCTGGTGATAAAAGACCAGATACGCTTGTTGTTGCGATTGGTATAATTGCATCAGTACCATCTGAAGAAACTATTGTTCTAGCTCCACTTGTACCTGTTATAGATAAGTTAGTTGTTACGTTATGGTTAATATCACTTACTTTAGCAGTATTTGCATCAATCTCATCAAATAAGCTAGGTGATAATAAACCAGATACGCTTGTTGTAGCGATTGGAATAACAGCATTAGTACCATCTGAAGAAACTATTGTTCTAGCTGCAGTTGTACCTGTGATACTTAAATTGGTTGATACGTTAGTTACCTTATCGTTGTTATCTGAGATATTACTAATTTCGGTAGAACTAATAGTTCTAGTATTTCCTGCAAGTGCATCTCCAGCTCCTGTTCCTACAACTACTAAAGTTGGTAAGTTTGATATATCCGAAGAATAATCCACTTGTCCTAATGTTACTGCCTGTCCACTAATTGATAAATAATCATGTGAGGTTGTTACAAGTGTTACATCTGTTGAATTATCAGTTCCAGCGGCATCTACACCTAAGTTAGTTCTAGCGGTACCAGTATTTGCTAAATCAGATAAGTTACTACCTTTTGATAATTTTGTTCCTACGGTTGTTACTAAACTTGCAAGTGAACCAGAATCTTCAGCTAATGAAGCAGATAGTTCTCCTAATGTATCTAACGTTGAACCAGCATTTCCTATTATTGTATCTACTCTATCTTGTACGAACGCAGTTGTTGCTATTTTAGTAGAATCATCTGTACCACCTTGAGTTGGTGCAGTTGGGTCACTTGTTAATGCAGCTCCTGCAAACATCGTTGCTTTTGATTCGTTTGTTACGTTTCCTAAACCAACATCACCTTTAGTTGTTCCTTGTGCTCTTAAATTTGCGTAAGTTCCACTTTGTGAGAACGCTGCAACATCAGAAATATCTGATGAGGATATACCTAAGAATGATTTTATTTCTGAAGCAGAACCACTTGATACCGCATCTGCATCTAATTTTGTTTTTACTCTTGCATCTGTGTAACCAACTTTACTAGAGTTAGTTGAGATTGATGTTATTTCACCAGAAGAAATAGTTCTAGTATTTCCAGCAAGTGCAGTTTCACTACTCGTACCTAATTGTAAAGTTGTTACTGAACCACCAAGTGATACAGGTGTACCATCTATTGAAATTGAATTTGAACCACTTAATAAAGTACTTCCATTAGTAATTTGTGATGAACCACTTATTACTGTATTATCATTTAAAACAGTTATTACATTAGCATCAGTATAGTGAGATAAATCTGATATTTGAGATTCAGTAATTGTTATTTGTGATGAACCACTAATTACAGTTTCTGCATTTAATTTTGTTTTTACTTTTGCATCACTATATTGATTAATACTAGAGTAGTTTGTAGTTGAAGCAACATCTACTTGAGATGAACCACTTATTACAGTTTCTGCATTTAATTTAGTTTTTACTCTTGCATCTGTGTAATATAAGTTACTACTTCCTTCGGATACATCATCAGTATCTCCACTTAATTCACTTAATGCATCTTTAGTATCAACTTGTGCATCTACATATGCTTTAACAGATTGTTGAGATGGAAATTTAGTTGCTGAGTTAGAACTCATGTCATCTTCATCAACACCAACTAAAGTAATAATTTGTGTTGAACCACTAACAACGTTTTCAGTATTTATTTTTGCTTTTACGTTTGAATCGAAATTGATTATTGAATCTGCATTTACTTGTCCCGAACCACTAATTACAGTTTCTGCATTTAATTTTGTTTTAACAAGTGCATCCGTATATCCAACTTTATTATTGTTAGTTGTAATGTTTCCTGCTTGAGTAGGAGTAATTGTTGTTGGAGTATTTGATATATCCGTACTATAATCTACTTGTCCTATTGATATTTCTTGTCCACTAATAGAAATGTAATCAAGAGTACTAGATAAAGTAACATCTGTTGAATTATCAGTTCCAGCGGCATCAACTCCAAGTGCGGTTCTTGCATTTTCAGCTGAAGTTGCACCTGTACCACCACTTGAGAGTGGAATTGTACCACCAGTTATTGCTTGTCCACTTATTGTTAAGTAATTAGTATTTCCTAAAGTTACATCTGTTGAATTATCAGTTCCAGCTGCATCAACTCCGATTGTAGTTCTAACTGCTCCTGCAGATGTATCATCTAATATTGTTTGTGCAAATGTTGAAGCGATTTGGTCTGAACCAGATACTATTCCATCACCTACCTTAAATGATACGGATTCATCTGAACTTTGGTTTAGTGTTATTGTACCACCACCACTTAATCCATCACCTGCAGTAAATGTTATTGTATTATTGTTAATACCCAACTGAGCTGATGATGAAAACGCTCCTTCTGCATTTAATTTTGTTTTTACTCTTGCATCTGTGTAATATAATTTACTTGAATGTTCCGAAACATCGGCAGTATCAAATCCTGTCTTAATAGCATCATTTAATACTACTTGAGAAGAACCACTAATTACAGTTTCTGTATTTAATTTTGTTTTTACATCAGAATCAGTATATTTGTCTAAATCACTAATTTGTGATTCTGTTACTGTTACTTGAGATGAACCACTTATAGTTCCACTTGGTAGTTTTGATACAAGGTTTGAAGTTGTAAGAACTTCTGATTCACTTCCTAGTTTACCAGCTTTCCAATAATCTTTACCATCAGTAGCATCCCAAACAAATGAACCACTTGTTTGTGATACACCAGTTCCATCTGTTACATAGATACCACTAGTTGTTTGTGAACCACCATAATTAAGTTCTAATATATTATCACCAATATTAACTACACTTGAATCAATTGTAGTTGTATTACCTTGAACAGATAAATTACCAGTTAGTGTTAAATTTGCAAATTGAACATTATCACCAGTTTGTAATCCGGTATCAACATCAGTATTTGCTCCATTTATTGTAGCTCTAACAGTACCTTGACTTGGTGAACTAAATGTTGAACCACTAATTACACCATCTGTATTTAATTTTGCTTTTACTCGTGTATCTGTATAGTATAAGTTACTCGAGTCTTCAGATAAATCAGAAGTATCAAATCCACTAAGTGATATTTGTGAAGAACCCGATATTACACTATCTCCCTCTGTATTTAAGTAGCGTGTATCAAATGTAGTTGTTAATTGAGATGAACCAGATATTACTCCATCTTGGTTCATTTTTAATTTTGCTCTATCTACTGTATAATATAAATTAGAGCCTTCGGTTAGATTGGCAGTTGTTTTAGTTGCTAATCTTGTATCGAAATCAGAATCATTATATTTGTCTAAATCACTAATTTGTGATTCTGTTATTGTTACTTGAGATGAACCACTAATTACAGTTTCTGCATTTAACTTAGCTTTTACATTTGTATCAAAGTTTGTGATTGTATCAGCGTTTACTTGAATCGATGATGAAAATACACTATCTCCGTTAATTTCTAAGAAGGTTGTAGCTAATTGTGAAGAACCACTAATTACACCATCTGCATTTAATTTTGTTTTTACTCGTGTATCTGTATAGTATAAGTTTGAAGAACCTTCCGATAGGGTATCCGTATCAAAACCATTTAAACTTACTTGAGATGAACCCGATACCACTCCCGATGGCAATAAACTTATTATTTGTTCAGAACCAGAAACAGAACCATTATTTGCAGTAAAAGTTGCATTTGATGATAGGGTTAATGAACCTGAAACGATGGGGTTGTGTAAAATCATATCTTATTCCTTGTTAATTTGTTGTTTGAGTTGATTAACTTCACTTGATAACTCTTTAATTCCTTCTATTAGTAGAGATACTAGTTTATCATATTTAACTGCCTTATATCCATCTTCTCTCTCCACTACCAATTCAGGCAATACTGATTCGATTTCTTGAGCAATTACTCCGTAATCTTTACCTTTATAAATATCTTGCTTATTCTCGTTCCAATTAAAACTATTACCAGAAATTTGATTTATTTTTTCTATTGGGTTTTTGATTGGTGAAATATTATTTTTTAATCGTTCATCTGAAGATGCATATGCTACAATATCACCAGTCGCACTAAGTGTACCACTAACATAGAAATCATCATTAGTTTGTAATCTACTATCACTATGATTCCAAGTTAATGTTATATTAGAATCACTTCCTCTATCAATTTCAATACCAGCTCCGTTTGCTGCTAATGAATTTGCTGAACCACTTGCAATTGTTATTAATTTATCTTCAACTCTTAATTCTGATACTTGTAATTCTGTTGCTGAACCTTGTACTATTAAGTTTCCGTTTATTTCAACATTACCAGTGAAATCCCCATCTGCAAATGTTACACTAGTTCCATTCATTGCGGATGTTACACCACCAACAAAGTGAGAAGAACCCGTAGCAATAGCAACAACTGCTTCTCCACTATCGGTTGAACCACTCATACCTGCTCCCGCAGTTACTTTTGTAATATCACCCGCACCTACTGCAACTAAAGCTTCATCAATATAATCCTTTACTGCTCCTGCATTACCAAGTACAGCAGTATTACCATCCGAAATAGATGATGATACATGATAGAAAGCAGCAGTAGCTAAAGTTCTTTTTCCAACTACTCCACCAGAACCACTCATGAAAACATTATAATGAGTACTATCTAATCCGGAAACATCTTGAAGTGTTAACCCTTGGAATGTAGGTGAATCACCAGTTTGTAATCCGGTATCAACATCAGTATTTGCTCCATTTATTGTAGCTCTTACCGTACCTTGAGATGGTGATGAGAATGTTGAACCACTAATTACGGTTTCATCATTTATTACTTTCTTTATACCATCATCAAAATGAGCAGAACCAGTATCTAATGATAAACTTCTATTTGTATCAATAGTACCACCACCACTCATACCTTTTCCACTACCAATTGTAATACTTGAGTGGTCAATATGTTCGTTTGCTACAAAGTTTGTAGTTGCATCATGGTCAACTTGTATTGAACCACTAACTACATCATCTCCTGTTATTTCTAAGTACCTTAAATCTAAATCAGTATGTAATTGTATAGAACCACTAAATACACCATCAGAATTCATCTTAGCTTTTACATTGGTATCAAAGTTGGTTATTGTATCAGCGTTTACTTGAACAGAACCAGAAACTACTCCATTTACAGCATTTATCTCACCAACTATTGGTAAAGAACTACTAATTTCTGTTTCAGTTATGGTTAACCTTCGTGTACTTCCAACTGAAAAGTTTAATTCATCACCACTTTCAGTTCCCGCTATATGAACTGCATCAGAAGTCCATTTTATCTTATCATTATCACCTAATTTTATACCACCATTGTGAGTTGTTTCATTAGTAAAGGTTTTTGTTCCACTAAATGTTTGTGTACCACTTAAGTGTGCAGTATTTGATGATAAATATGCATCTGCGATAGCAGTACCTTGCCATACACCCGTTCCAATCGTTCCGACTGTTGTTATATTTGCTTGAGTGTAGTGTTCATCTGCACTAAAGTTTGTAGTTGCATCATGGTCAACTTGTATTGAACCACTAATTACAGTTTCGGTATTTAATTTATCCTTTACATTGGTATCAAAGTTGGTTATTGTATCTGCATTTACTTGAACAGAACCACTAAATACAGTTTCTGCATTTAATTTTGTTTTTACTCTTGCATCAGTATAATATAAATTTGTAGAACCTTCTGATAAATCATCTGTATCTAAATGATTTATATTGATTTGAGTTGAACCACTAATTACATCTTCTGCATTTAATTTTGTTTTTACTCTTGAATCAGTATAATAAAGATTACTACCCTCAGTAACTTGGTCGGTATCAATACCTGTTAGTTCCCCACCTTCTCCTTTAAATCCTACTGATGAACTTACTTTTGCATCTAATACGAATGAAGTTGTATTATGGTCCCACTTTAATGATTTATCTGCTCCTGCTATTTCAATACCAGCACCATCAGCTGCCGCTGAATTTAATGAACCACTTGCAACGGTTATTAATTTATCTTCGATTCTTAATTCTGAAGTTTGAATTTCAGTTGCTGAACCTAAAACTGTTAAATTACCAGTTACCTCTACATTACCTGTGAAATCTCCATTATTGAAAACAACATTATCAGTTGTTGCAATTCCTTGATTAGATGCTCCTAAATATCCCCATTGAGTTGATGATATAGTAGATGTTCCAATATTTGATAATTGAGTAGCTTCTGCACTTGTTAATGCAACACCTTGTACTTTTATAACAGTTGTATTGTTAGCATTACCACTTATATCTCCACCCATTGGTACTTGAGAAGAACCACTAACTACTGTTTCAGTATTTAATTTAGTTTTTACCCTTGTATTGGTGTAGTAAAGATTAGTTGAACCTTCTGCTAAATCATCTGTATCTAAATGGTTTAGATTAATTTGAGTTGAACCACTAACTACTGTTTCAGTATTTAATTTAGTTTTTACTCGTGTATCGGTATAATAAAGATTCGATGAACCTTCTGTTAAATCATCAGTATCAACCGATGGTAGTGAGGTAATTTGTGCCGAACCACTAACTACATCTTCTACATTTAATTTATCTTTAACATTAGAATCGAAATTAGTTATTGTATTTGCATTTACTTGAACAGAGCCACTAATTACGGTTTCAGCATTTAGTTTTGTTTTTACTCTCGCATCTTTATAATATAGATTTGATGAACCTTCTTCAATATCATTTGTATCGAATCCTGTATAATCGGCATCGTTTAATATTACTTGAGATGAACCACTAATTACGGTTTCTACATTTAATTTATCTTTAACATTGGAATCAAAGTTAGTTACATTATCTGCATTTACTTGTATTGAACCACTAATTACGGTTTCTGTGTTTAATTTTGCTTTTACACCATCGGTGAATGTGGATGAATCATTAATTAATTCTACATTATCAGCATTTACAACAATACCATTGTTTGCAGATTCAACATTAAATGTTCTTGTTGATGCAATTGTACCACCACCAGTTAAACCAGCTCCTGCTGTCATTGTTACTGAAGTGTGGTTTATGTGTTCATTAGAAACAAAGTTTGTAGTTGCATCATGGTCAACTTGTATTGAACCACTAACTACTGTTTCTGTATTTAGTTTTTTCTTTACTCCATCTAAGAAATGTACTGAACCGGTTGATAGGGTTATTGTTCTATTACCCGCAATGTTACCACCACCACTCATACCACTTCCAGCAAAAATACTAACTTGTGTGTGATTAATGTGTTCGTTAGAAACAAAGTTTGTAGTTGAATCGTGGTCTATTTGAATCGAACCACTAACTACATCATCTCCGTCTATTTCTAAAAATTTAGTGTAATCTGAAATTTGTTGAGATGAAGATACTATATTACTACCTGGTAATGTTACATCATCAATCGATGCAGAAACAACGAATAAATTTCTCCATTTTTTTGTACTTGAACCTAAATCATAATCATTAGATGAAGATGGTATTAATGAACCACTAAACTGTCCTTGTACTGTAATATTATCTTGTATCTCATCACCAATAATAATATTACCACTTAAACTAACATTCCTTGCAGATAAATCTCCTGTCAATGTTATATTTGATGCGGTTATATCACCTGTTAATTCTACTGAACCCGTATTACCACCGAGATTTACTAGAGTAATTTGTTCACCATCTTCAGTACCATATCCAACCAACACCGTATTGTTAGATGTGTTAAAAAAAGGTTCTGATATCTGTGGTGAGGTGAAAGAACTACCTCTTCTTAGTTTTAATGTTGCCATTTAATGTCTTTTCCCATTTATTTTATATAAATATACCCTATCTATGCTTTTCTGTTTATTGATAGTATAACTTCACTTATATAAGTATAAGAAATTAAAAAGTATAAAAAAATCCCACACCTTTTGAGTGTGGGATTTGTAATTAAATCAATATTAGTACAAATTATTAAAATGTACCACCATCGATAGTATTTGTTGCTGAATATGTCCCACTTCCATCTGAAACTAAGAAATCACCATCAGTACTTGAAGCAATTGATACTAATTGTTTAGAACCATTTGAAACTAAGAATGAAGATGCAGTTAAACCACTAAGAATTAAATCATTTGAAATTGTTACAGTTGTACCACTTTCAGAAATAATAGAATCAGTAATTACACCATCAGCTGAGAATTTAGTTATTTTCCCTGCAGTATCAGTTCCGTTACCAACAATTACCCTAGCTTCAGAATCTTTCGCTCCAGCTTTCCAATAATCATTAGTACCATCCCAAAGAATAGAACCACTTGTTAAGTTACCACCAGTTACATCAGAAACATAAAGTCCACCATCGGTAGCAGAACCACCATAGTTAACGTTGATGATATTATCTTCAACATTTAATGTAGTAGTGTTAGTTTGAACAGTATCTCCACTTACAGTTAAGTTACCACTAATTATCATGTTACCACCAACTGTTACGTTATCAGGTAATCCAATTTGTACTTGATTATCAGTTACTGCAGTTGTTATTTCATTTGCAGTACCTGCGAATACTAAAGTATCTACACCAACATTTACTGTATCAGTAGAAGAACCATCCCCTACAACCAATCCTAATGAACCAGATGTTAATTCTGAACCACCAAAATCAATTTTTGAATGATTTACTCCACTAATTTGTGTGTTAGTAAGTCCAGTTACTTGAGATGAACCACTAATTACATCAGTTGCTCTTAAGAAAGCTTGTACATTGGTATCAAAGTTTGTGATTGAATCTGCATTTACTTGAGATGAACCACTAATTACAGTATCTGCATCTAATTTAAGTTTTACAAGTGCATCAGTATAACCAACTTTGCCGTTGTTTGTAGTAATGTTTCCTGCTTGAGTAGGAGTAATTGTTGTTGTATTACCTGCAAGTGCATCTCCAGCTCCTGTTCCTACAACTACTAAAGTTGGTAAGTTTGATATATCTGAAGAATAATCTACTTGTCCTAGTGTAATTGCTTGACCAGAAATTGATAAATAATCATGAGAATCATCAACTAAAGTTACATTAGTTGAATTATCAGTTCCAGCTGCATCTACACCAATTGTAGTTCTAACTGCTCCTGCATCTGCATCATCTAAAATAGTTTGAGCGAATGTTGAAGCAACTTGGTCTGAACCAGAAACTACACCATCTGCATCTATTTTAAGTTTTACTCTTGCATCTGTATAAAAAAGATTACTTGAACCTTCTGTTAGTTCATCTGTATTATCTTGAGCTGCTGCTTTAGAATCTACATATGCTTTTACAGATTGTTGAGTTGGTACTTTAGTTGCTGAATTAGATGTGAAGTTATCTTCATCGATAGAAACTAAATCTAATACTTGTTGTGCTCCTGAAACGAATCCACTTGCATCAGTATCTAAATTAAGAGTTACCGATGAATCAGATGATTGGTTACCAGTAAATGTACCACCACCACTTAGGTTTGTTCCTGCAGTTATAGTAAGTGTTGAATCGTTTACACCACCCAAACTTTGTACTTGTGCAGAAGAAGATACTATACCTGTACCATCTAAATCTAACGAAGTTTTCTTAAGAACGATATCAATATTTCCATCATTTCTTAAAATTTGTAATTTTTTATCGGTTGTGTTGTAAAATGGTAACCCATTTACACCCGCATCATAAGAAGTCATATTTGGTGAAGAAGAACCTGTTAAGATTTTGTTCACCGAGGTTAAATCAGAGTGGTTTCCAACAAAGACCAAACCATCCGCTAATGCAGATATCGTTGAGCCCGTTACAACTAGTAATTCACCTTTATTGGCGGTTACTCCACTCAAATCTTCTAATACACCTCTTTTGTGCTGAATAATTTGTGCCATTGTTTTTTTTTCCTTTTGTTATATTAATTAATAAATGTTAACCTTTATTTTTTCGGGTCATTTGCCCTAGTTGCAACTATATAGTTTACCTTACTATAAATAGAAGATTTAATTATATTAAACCTCCATCTAAATTTATTTTTTGAACACCCTCTACAAAATGTGTAGAACCTGTACTTACATTTATACCTGTTGAGTTTAATAGAACACCATTACCTGCAGTTAGTTCAAGTACAACATTACCACTTGATGCTCCACCTGTAATACCTTCATCAGATGTGAATACAGCGGTGATATCACCACCACCTCCTCCTCCACCCCCTCCTTCGAGGGAAGATAAATCAATTGAAGATGAAACTCTCGTTGAACCATCTATATCTTGTCCAAATAAAGTAAGGGTTGATGATGAACTATCAAAAGATGCAGATACAAACGAACCACTATCAAAAGAAAATGGACTAAACGTTACACTATCTACAAATGTAGTTGGTGGATTTGCTGGTGATACATTTGCTTTATATAATGAACCACTATCTTCTACATATACAATTTGACCATCTGCAAAATAGTTTACTGATTCAGAATTTAAAGCAGTCGATGTATAAACTTTAAACGCGCCTTTAATTTTGTCAATATCTGCCAATACAATATTGTTACTTTGGGCAGTTGATGATAATTGTAATTTTGAACTATACGATGGCATTTTTATTTTCCTTTATATTAAATATATTATTTTTCATTATACCCCTCCACTTCCACTTACCGCATTTAATCCTAAATTAAAATTAGTTGAACTCGCAACTTGGTTTGTTGCACCAACTACATACCAATTGGTATATCCAAGGTGTGCAGTTGCTAGTGTTACTTGATTAATTTCTGATGATTCTAATGTGTTTGAACCATCAATTGTTGTTCCATCAGTTCCAACTTCTAAAACATATTGTCCATTGGTAGAACCACCATATGAATCGGTTGTAGTTGTTGGAATTCCACCCATATCACTTGTAGATGGGAATATTATAATAAAATGATTACTATTACTTCTACTTATTACACCACTAGTTCCCATTGCTCTTAATACATCATGTACATTTGCTCCTGTCCCTTCTGCTAGTTTAGATGCAGTTTGTGTACCACCAAATGAATAGGTAAATGAACTATCACCTAGTACATCATCATTTATTATTTGGTCAATAAATCCAATATCACTATATGGTGTTGCTACTGGTGGAGTTGAACCATCTTCACTACTAATACCAATTGAAGTATTATATGTTGAGTTGTTATATCCACTATCGTACACATAAACCTTTCCGTAATCTGCAGATGTTGCAACTGTGAAACTTCTACTATTATAATCGGTACTCTTACCAAAGTTATCAGTTACTCTTACATTATAATTGTAAGTTGCAGCTGATAAATTACCAGATGCTTGTATTCCAACCGAAGAAGAGTTTGCATTTGTGTACACCAATTGTAATGAACTTGCATCCGTACCACTTAGTGATGCTGAGAATGGAGTATCTGATTCTGTATCAGAAATACTCATACTAACCATAGTAGTACCAGTTGTTGCATTATCGGTTTCAAAGTTTGAAGTTTGATTTGTAAATGTAGCAGTTGGTGCTAGATTAGCAAATACATTCGCAGTTACAGTTCCACTTCCAGCATTACCATATTGGTCTTGGAATCCGATTGTTGAAACAATATCATCACCACTTGAAGTAGTTGAACCACTAATATCCAATGCAAGTGATAATTGTCCACTTGTATTTATTGATATTGCCGGATTTGATGAAGTCCATGATGAACCTTGTACTGCTTGTGAACCATAGTTTGGTGAATAAGATACACTCATTTGTGATTGGTTACCTGCACCAAATCCACTTGCATCTCTAATTGCTTCTCCATTTTCTCCTGATTCTATGATGTAAGAAGTTGTATCTCCACCAAGTGTACCATCATTCGCTGATGCGATTGTTATTGTTTTACTACTATATGTTGTTGATTTATCATAGTTATCAGTAACTTTAAGATTGTAATTTAAAGTTCCAGCAGATAAATCTTCATTTGCTCTTATATAAACAGAAGATGAATTAGAGTTTTGATAATCTAAATTAAGTTTAGATGCATCCGTTCCACTCAATGAAGCAGAATATGGTGTATCCCCTTCTGTATCTGTAATTCCTACAAGAACTAAGTTTGTATTTGTTGTTGCTAAATTAGCATTTAAGTTTGATGTTTGATTTGTAAATGTTGCAGTTGGTGCAGCATTTTCTAAAATAGTTACACTTAAACTATCAGTAGTTTGAGTACCGAATGTATTTGTAAATGTAATTGTTGATGTTAATGAATCTCCACTTTGTTTAGCAGAACCACTTATATCAAATCCTATTGATAAATTACCATTTGAATTTATTGCAATTTCTGAATTAGATGATGCCCATGTACCACTTTGATTTGAATTGTAATCTGCTTGTGTTGAACCATAATTTGTTGTCTTTATAGTTGTACCACTTTGTTCTGATTCTTTTATATAAGGACCAGCAGACCAATTATCTGATATAGTTGCTGCAATATCATCTGAAACTGGTACACTAACAACTGAAGCTGATGAGATTGTTTCATTAAACGTATCTCGTATTGTTACTCTATATTGATATTGGTTAATTAAATCAGAATTTAAATGAACTCCTGTTTTTCTTGTTACATTACCACTTGAATCCATGTTGAATGGATTTTCATGTGGGTCAGTTGCTTGTGATGTTCCACCATATGAACCACTAGCTACAACTGAACCATCTAGTATTAGTTTATGTAAATTAAAAGATACAAATGATATTGAATCACTTTCATTATCAGTTGCAGATATATTACCAGCTGATGCTCCATTTGATGAATTTTCATTTAGTCCAGTTACTTGTTGATTACTTAACGTTGGTGCTAAGTTATCAGTTACATTTATGGTAATTGGTAAGAAAGTTCTTGAATCGGAATCTTCACCACTTTCATAATGTGCATCCGAAGCAGTTATACTAAATGTATAAGTTGTTTGTTGTTCATAATCTAATGAACCAGTATTTTGTCTAATATCAACATAAGTTGAATATTTTGTTATATCGAAATGATTATTATCAATCGATGATGAGGTGATAGTGATTGCATCACCTTCCGTATCTGTAAAGAATACTCTTTTTACCAAAGTATTATTTGTAGAGTTTTCATTTAAGTTAGAAGTTACAGAAGTAATAATATTTCCACCAGTTGAACCTTCTCTAAACTTAGGTGATTCATTTGGTGTTACAAATATCGTAATATCCTTTTCAACAATCGCATTAAATGTATCTGTTGCAGTTGCAGTAAATGTATGTCCATGTACTCCACCTACTGAATCAGTATTGAATGATGATGATACTGCTAAAGCATTTAAAGTTAGAACACCATTTGATGCTACTCTAACTAAATCATCAGTATAAGATGAAGCAGTTCCGAATGTGAGTGATTGTCCTTCAGCATCTGTTCCTGCAATAGTTACAATTGTTGAACCATTTGATGTATATTCTTCTATTGTTTGATTACCTGTTGTTATAGTTGGAGTAGTGTTAGGGAAGAATACTTTAGTTATAAATTCTTCAACTGAACCACTTGTACCAAAGTTATTGTTATAAACACCACTTGGTAAATCTGTATTGGATACTACTCTATTTCCATTATATGTTAATTGAGCCGAACTACTTACTATTCCACTACCATCGGTAACTTGAGATGAACCACTAATTACACTAGTTCCATCGAGTGTTCTCAATACTGAACCACTAACTACATCAGTTCCATCTAAATTTCTTAATACACTTCCACTAACAATATTACTACCATCTGTAATTTGAGTTGAACCACTAATAACCCCACCAGGCAATTGTGATACAATTGAACCACTCAAAACAGTAGTTCCGTCTAAGGTTCTAAGTACTGAACCACTAACAACCCCAGTCCCATCTAAGTTTCTAAGTACACTTCCACTAACTACATTCGTTCCACCCAAACTTCTCAATACTGAACCACTTACGATTCCACTACCATCAGTTATCTGAGCTGAACTACTAACTATATTTGTTCCATCAAAAGTTCTAATAACAGAACCACTTATAACACCAGTTCCATCTAAATTTCTTAATACACTTCCACTAACTACACCATCTCCACTTGAATTAATATACCTTGTATCAAATTCGGTAGTTAATTGTGCTGATGAAGAAACTGTTCCTGCTGGAATTGAACCACCACCACTTGGTAATGTAATTGAATTACCACTTGATATTGTAAGTTCATTACCATCAATTGATAATGTTTGAGAATCCGTTTCAGATGTTAAGTAAGATGAGGTTGCAGCTGATAATGCATCTACTTCAGTTTGTATTGATGAGGTAAATGTGTTAAGTATCGATATATCAGTTTTAGAACCACTTAAAACGTTAGTTCCATCAAGAGTTCTGATTACAGAACCACTTACAAGATTACTACCATCTGTTATTTGAGATGAACCACTAATTACACCGCTTGGTAACGAACTAATAACTTGAGTAGAACCACTAATTGTTCCTGCGGGTACTGAACCCCCACCTCCACTTGGTAATGTAATTGTATTACCAGTTGATATCGTTAATTGGTCTCCACTTATAGAAAGTGTCTGAGAATCCGTTTCAGATGTTAAATAAGAACCTGTTGCTGCTTCAATACTCGCTAATCTACTATCGGCTGATGATGTGTATGTGTTTAATGATGATATATCGGTTTTTGAACCACTTAATATACCCGTCCCATCAAATGTTCTAATAACAGAACCACTAACTACATCAGTACCATCAAGAGTTCTTAATACTGAACCACTAATTACATCAGTTCCATCTAAAGTTCTTAATACTGAACCACTTATTACTCCACTACCATCTAAAGTTCTTAATACTGAACCACTTATTACTCCTGTTCCATCAAGTGTTGTTAAAACACTTCCACTAACTACACCAGTTCCATCCAAGGTTCTTAATACTGAACCACTTATAATTCCACTTGGTTTATTTATAAGATTTGAGTAATCTAATGAACCTACGAATGAAGTTGCAGTAATAGAACCAGTTACATCTAAATCTGCACTTACTTTATACTTACCATCTTCAGTAGTCCATATAGAAGAACCTCCACCTCCACCACCTCCTCCGAGGGATGATAGGTCAATAGTATTTCCTTCTGATATGGTTAATTCTTTAGAAGCTTGATTAAATGTAAGAGTTTGGTCATCTGTATCGGTGATATTTCCGATTGATGTAGCAATTGATGAACTAAACGCAGAGAATCCACTTGTTTGAGTTATGGAAACTTGAGAAGAACCACTAACATTTCCACTTGGTAAATAATTTAATATTGAGCCACTTAAAACACTAGTTCCATCTAAATTCCTTAATACAGAACCACTAATTACACCTGTTCCGTCTAAAGTTCTTAGTACAGAACCACTTACGATATTACTACCATCTGTAATTTGTGTTGAACCACTTATTATAGTTGGTAATGATACGAGTGAACTAAATGGTATATTAGTAAGTGAGTTTCCATCTCCTTGAAATGAACCAGTAAATGAACCACTAACACCAGATGCTTCAGATAGGTTAACTAACCCACCACCTGCTACTGTAAAATCTCCTTCGATTACCGATGCAGTTACTACACCTTGTATCTGTTTACTTTGAATTAATGTTGCCATATTATCTGCTCACTATCTTTCCTTTTACTGAGAAATCTGTATATACAACTAGCTCTGGTGCTAATGTAATATTTTCAGTAAAATTAATTACTATATCTGTTTCATTTTGTGTAACCGAGTAACTACTTGAAGTTTTTTTAACTCCTTGTAGATAAACATCAACATAATCTGCAGATGAATCTACTTTTATCTCTTCAAAAACAAATCTTTTATTAGAAAGAGTAACAGTAAATAAATTACCACTCAAACTAATAGAATCTGGAATGTGGGTAAAAATAGATGTATCACTTATTACCTCGTTTACCAATTCTCTAAATCTTTGTTTATCATCAAAGGGAGTTACAATATTTGGTTTCTTTTTACTCATACTGATTCAATATCTCCTTCAACTTTAATATCATCATCACTTTCCAAATTAAATGGAAAATTTTCTTTTATAAATTTAACTAAAAAGTCATTATCTTTCTGCTCAGTTATATAATCTCGTTCCAATATAAACTGACCATTTATAAATATATCAAACCTTGAGTGTTCTTTCCTATTTTTGTGTAATTTTATATTTAAATCTTTCATTTTTACATTAGGGACTTTCCATATAAAATATTTTGGATGACGAGAATTAACTTCTTCAAGTTTAAATTCATTAAACTCGTGTACTTGTTCTAATATTTTTTTTAAATCCTTGATAGCCATTATAGTTCTAAAAATTTACCAGTTATACCAAATTCATCACCACTTTCGAGTATATAACCCAATTCAGTTGCAGTTGCAACTAGTCTACCATCACCATCTAGGGAACCTGTTCCAAAGTTAAACGTAATTTCATTTGAAGTTTTCTGAGATGTATAATTATACTTGTTATATGGTATAAGTACACCATTAATATAAACTCTAAACCAATCATCTACATCAAATACCCCAACAAGTTGAGGTGGAAGTACTGGTAATTCTACATTAGTTAATTTTACGGAATCTGCATCTATAAAAGTTGCATCTTGGCTTCCTCTGATTGACATGAAATCAATTACATCAGCATATTCAGAATCTAATGATTGTTGTCCCATATTTAGAGATTTTCCTGTTAAATCAGTTTCCGTACCGAAAACAACCTTTTTAGGTCCTATTACTTTTTTATGAGTACTTTCATTATCAAATTGTTCTGGTAAAAGATATGCATTAACCATCATTGTGAATGTTGTACGAACAATTCGTTGTGTTCCTTCACCAACTTCAGTTGTATTATCAAATGAATCTATTTTTGTTCTAAATTTAAATCCACCCTTATCTCCCCAATACTCATCTGTTGCATATTGAAATGCTTCAACGATTTTATTCATGTGTTCTGTAAAATCAGTCCATATTATTACTTCATATGATACAGTAACATAATCAGGCATTACTATATCGTAGAAATTAACTGGTTTTTCAGTTCGAGTTATTGCAGAAAATCTATCATATCTATGTTTCTTTGAATATCGAGATACTGCTGAATAAGATACATGGCGATTCATTGTAGATGCCAAAGTATCATCTCTTGCAACAGAGTTTCTTTTAAACATTACTAATGGAATTTGAATCATTCCATTCTTATCTCTAAGATATCCATCCTTTTGTACAGATTTCCATCTTTCGGGATTACCATATACAACAGGTATCTTTTGTTTCTCTTCAAATATTTCAACAGTAGGTAAAATAGTATCTATCATGTGTTCAGCTATTGCCATATCCACATCATATAACTTTACACCTCTCCCAGTCTCAATACTTTCTGTTTTATATTGAGTTGCTCTGTTCTTATTGATATTTTTTAATGGGTCTATTGCCATAATTAACTATATATCCTATCATCTATTTGTATTTGACTTCTTCTCACCATTAATGCAGATGCAATCAATACATTACTAGCATCTTCAAATGTATTTGAATTTTTATCGTATATTTCCGGTGAACCACCAATCCATTGAGGTTCTCTTACATTATCTATTTCATAATAGATAGTATCATATAAAATTACATCACCAATCTCTGGATATCCAACAGTTACGTTTTGAATTGCTTCTGTTGGTACTAATGTACCATTTACATCCCTAACTTTTGGAACTGCATAAGAAGTATCTCTAATTCTCTGTCTATTGAATCTAAATTCAACTAAACCTTGTTTATCTGGTCCGAATCCTTCATAAGTAACATTAATTGGCTCTCTATCTACGATTGCCATCATAGTTGCAGGTGCTCTCCATACCTTACCTAAAGATTCTCCGTATAGATTTGTTTTAGTTTCACCAACAGATACCTTAAACAAGGTTACTGCTTGCTCTACAACATAATCCACCACTTCTTCTGAAATAGTTTTTATGAAATCCAAATCTCGTGAGTTAAAAAACTTTGGCATAACGTTATCCTACATAAATATTTAAAGGAACACGAGTCATTACTTGTTGTTGTTGTTCAACCATAGCTGCTTCGTTCTCCATTCGTACTTTTTTACTAACCGCATCAAGATTTTCTCTTAATTGTTCAATTAATGAATCTTTTTCTGTTTGAGCTTCAGCTCTAAGTGCTGCACCATCTAAAGAAACTTCAGAACCAGGAATAGGAACTGTATTATATTTCTCTCTAACTGCACCTAATATCTCTTTTGCTAAAGCAAGTGTATATTTTCTAATCCATTGTCTACCAACATCATTAATTTTAGTGTATTTAGCAAAATCATATCCTACATTTGAATAATCAGATACTACATCAGGTAGTATAATAGTATTGTTTTCTCTTCTATCTTTTACAACTTGATATTCAAACCATAACTTGTATTCGGATGCTGGTTTTGGTAAAATTGTTATCTTATTATTTACGATATTAAAAGAGTGTGCAGATTTTCTAATCTGGTCATTGAATTCAATCTGTTGAATTCTTAACATATCTTCATAAATCGGCATCATAATAAATTGTGCTGCTGGTGAGAATGAACCGAACCCAAATTCATCAACTAAGTTAAGAGTTCCTTGTCCACTTACTGAATAAGGGTCAAAGAATCTTTGTATAGCTGGTGAAGATTCGTAATAAACTGTTGTTACATCAATTCTTTCATTACTTTCAGAAGCATCACCCCATAAAGATTGTAAATCATATGATTGTGTACCAGGACCTACATCTATATATCCTTTTTTGATATCTGCTCTACCACCAACGTTAGCAAGGTTACCATATCCTTCTGCTATTGTTACGATATTATTTATTTCCGAACCATTTACTGATTTACCTTGGTAGTTGGAACCCGTTGTTTGTCCTTCAAGAGCTCCTAAGTTATTTCTTATATTAAATTGATTTACTTGTGCAGAATACTCAGATACTGCTTCTTCAAATACAGCAAAAAAGTTTTCTCCTTGTAATTCTATATCAATAATAGGATATCCTAATCTTTTTGCACACCATGATGCAACTTTAGGTGCATCTGATTGAAATGCAGCATCTGTATCATAAATTCCAAATGGAGTTGATGAACCTGATGTAAAGGTGGATGTTCCTGTCCAAATTCTTGCTTGAGACATATATTTTATTCCTTAGTTATACAATTATACTCTTATAAATATAAAATAAACGAAAAGGAGGGTATAATATAAAAAAAGAGGGAAACCTTTTCAGGAATCCCTCTTAAATTATTGATACTCTATTAGAATATCTAAGTTTAAAACTTAATTAACGATTATACGTTAGCTAAATCTTTTACATAGATTTTTCCGTAGAATTCAGGTCTAACCATTTTCTTAGCGTATCTCGTCATAACTCCTCTTCTTGGAGTGAAGTTAGTCGGGTCATACACTAAAGGTGTCATGATTAATGGTACATACGGTGCATAAACAGCTCCAGTTTCAAGGAAATTACTTCCTTTAAATCCTAACAAGATTTCGTTTGAAGTCATGTAAGGGTTTTTGTAAACTGTGTATCTGTTTGCAATAGAACCAACAGTAGTTACACCAGCTGCGAAAGATGTTGCATCTTTATCAGCAGAAACAGTAAATCCTGGGATAGATTCTAAAATTGTACATACGTCTGGAGAAGCAACAACGAAGTTTGCTCCACCTCTAAGTGTTAATTGGTGAATCTTGTTAGAAACTTTGTTAAGTTTCGCTCCAAGAGTCTGGAACCAAGAGTTCTTAGTATAAGCAGCTGAATTAGTTCCAGCAACCCATGCACCAGTTGAAGAGTTATACTCCTCACCTAAAGATACAGACCAGTATTCAGTAGTTAAAGCGTTAGCTTTTAACATATCAAGGATTTCAAGGTCAATCTCTAATGAGATGTACTCTGATAACATTGAAGTTAATTCAGCTTCAGCATCAATACTGTGGTATGCATTTAAATCTTGTGCTAATTCAGGTGTCCATACAGCCTTTAGTTTTCTAGTCTTAGCAACAATTGCTTCAGACTTTAATTCTAAATCAACTTCAGGAATACCAACATCAGCTCCAGTTTTATCTTCAAAATCACCTCTGTTTTCAGCAATTGGCTGTTGAGAATGTTTTACAGTAAGAGCATCTACGAAATCCTTACCATCTCCACCTTTTGCGAAAAATTCGATGTTTGCACCATTTACTTTAGAGTAAGCTGGGTAAAAAGCATCTGCCGCTGAAAAATCAGAAGCTGAAATATAGAAACTTCTTACAGCATCTAAATCAGGTCTTGATAATCCTGCATGAGCGATTACAACTTTTTGAATCTCGTTATCAGCAACTGATGCAGATAATGCAGAATCATATTGTACGTCTGCCCATGAAGCAGTTGTAGCAGTTACAGAACCAGCAGCGATATCAATAGATACATCGTTTGCAGAGTATCCAAATCTACCTTCACCATATAAACCATTTACAGCTGAATCAGTTGAACCTAAGTCAGCTCCAGTACCACCAAAAAGTGAATTACCACTAAATCCAGGATTACCTGGTTGAGCAGTACCATACTTAAAGTCTAAATAAAAGATTAGACCAGAAGGAAGGTTCATTGGTTGTACACTAACGAATTCTTTCGATGCAATTTCACCGAAGATACGTCTTACTAATGGAAGGGCTACCCCACTCCATTCTTCACTACCAGCTGATGTACCAGTTGCAGTGGATTCGTCAAGCAATTGTTTTGCTTGATTTTCTAACAATACAGAAATCTGTGATTGTTCTCTTTCTCCTAAACCTTCTAAAAGTCCAGTTTGTTCCCATTTTCCTTTAAGCTCTCTTGTTTCAGCAAGCATAACTGATTGTGGGTTCTTTCCTTCCATTAGTTTAGATAAATCAAAATTTGCCATTTTTATTTTCTCCTTAAATGTTTGTTAATTAATTAATGTTAGCAAGTTTCTTAAATCTATCCGCCATCGTGTTAGTTGATTCAGCTATTACTTCTTTCGAAGGAGCAGTTGATGCAACTGATTTAGATGCGAATGATTCATTAATCTTACTTGATTTTACTTTTTTCTTAGTTCCATTAAACTTAAATGATTCAGCTAATGTGCTAAATACAAGTTTAACTTCTCTAACGTTACCTGTTCTATCTAATGTTTCAACAACTTTCATTTTCTGGTCGTTAGTTAAATCATAAGAACGGAACAATTTGTTTGTATAAAGTAATTTTGCGTTAAGCAAGTTTACTTCATTGATAGTAGATTTAAGTTCCTTGATTGTACTCATTGCTTCTTCTAGTTCAGCTTGAGCTTCTTCAAGTTCGTTAGTTTCCTCTACAACTTCTTCAGAGTCTTCTTCAGATTCATCAATATCTCCGTATCCCATTTCTTTTAGGATTTCGTTTAAGTCGATGTCTTCATCTAAGTCTTCTTCTTCTTCTTCAGATACAGTTTCATCTACTTCTTCTTCAGAGTCTTCACCTTCATTGTGGTGTTCATCTTCGTGAGATTCGATTTCATCAGAAGCGATATCAGATACTTGTTCTTCTTCCTCACCATCAAGTTCTTCAGCAACGTCATCAGATTCTTCCTCATGAGAGTCTTCGTCTAATTCTGATTCTAATTCTTTAATGATTGATTCTAAATCAAGTTCATCTTCATCAGATTCTTCTTCAGAGTCCATAGTTTCTTCTACTTCTTCTTCTTCAGCTTCTTCTTCAGATTCTTCTTCAGCTTCTTCTTCAGCTTCTTCTTCTTCAGATACGTCTTCAGCGGTGATTTCTTCTTCACCATCTTCGTTGTACTCGCCTTCAGATACTTCTTCTTCAGATACAGTTTCAGTTGATTCTTCAACTTCTTCTTTATCTTCGTCTTCAGTTACTTCAGCTTCTTCTACTACTTCGTTTTCTTCAATTTCTTCTGCCTCTTCATCTGCTCCTTCAATTTCTTGTTGAAGTTTCTGAGATAGAATAGATTGTAAACGAGGTGTAAAAGCTTCTTCTAAAGCTATTTTAGCATTTGCAATTGCAGTTTCTCTAACCATTTTTGCATCAGCGATAGCTTCTTTTAACAAATTTGAGTTTGCCATAATAGTTACCTTTCGTTTTGTGTTCGTGAAAATATTTAAGGATTTTCAATAAGATTATTGTAAAACGGTTTGTTTGGTCACCCTACATAAGATAATCGTGGGTATTCATAAACCTAAGATAAGAACCTACATTAAGTAGGTTATTCAGTATATAAATATACAATCTATAACAAAAACGTTATTTTTTTGTATCTTTATTTTCTTTTTTTGGATTGTTGGGCTTTTTCTTTCGTTTTTTAGTAAACATCTTAACAGTTGTATCACCACCTTCTATCTTTTCTAAAATAGTTTGTTTCTGTTGTTCTCTAACTGCTAATTGTTTTTCTCTTCTACGGACTGTTGTTGGTTTTTTGTAGTATCTTCTTTCTCGAAGTTCTAAAAGATGTTCAGAGTCATTTACTAATCTTTTATATTTTTTAAGTGCTCTGTTGATATCTCCTTTGATTACCTTAACAGAAACAATTGCTTTCTTTTTGCTCATTCTCCTAATTTTAATTGTAACAATGTTTTTTACTTTATATAAGTATATATAATTTTAATTTAAGAACCTTTACCAGTTCCTGATTTTCTTCCTTTTGTGTGCGTAGAAACGTTTATAGGTTTTTTACCTTGTCCTGCTGATTGAGAACCACCACGATTAGATTTGTTCTGTGCTGCTCTTTTTCTACGAGTTGCAGATTCTTTTTCTTTTTTACTCATGGATTTAGCTTTAGAAGCAGGAACACATTTAGCATATCCTTTCTTCTCACCACTTGTACCACATGGAGGATGTTTACCACTTTTATCTTTCTTACCGATATTAACCCATTTAGATTTAAACCAGTTACGAAGGTCTTCGTTGGTTGTTTCTTCGAATATCTCATCTATGATATTTTGAAGTTTCATTACTTACCTAATTGGAATAATTTTTCTTCAACAGCTGCATTAGTTCTGTAATCGTAATGTTTTGGATTTACTCCAAAATCTTTTAGGGATTTTTCTAACCAAATTCTATATTTGTTTTTTCCATACTTTTTTTCCATTACAGAAAGTACATCATAAAACTTAGTTTCTTTATTACCTACTTTTTTTACTAATCCTTTTATTTCGGATTTATCTTCTACCATTGGATTATATCCTTGTGGTACTCCATCTCCTTTACCTTCAGCAAATTTCATCAATCCTCTTACTCTTTTTATTAATGTACCTGCAGGAATCCCATAGGTATCACTCATTACATCTTGAGTAAACTTGTTTGATAGGAAGTTAGATAATTCTTTTTTAGTTGCAATACCACTCTTAAAATCATCTCTTGCAATCTTATCTAATTCTTTAGCATCTATCTTACCTTTGAAATATGCAGTAAGTGCATCTGCTTTGTAGTTGTATTTTGCTTCGTTTACTGATTCACCGAATCCATAAACATATCCACCTTTGTGTAAAGTGTTAACAAACTTTGCTAAATCTTTTTTGTTTTTGAAAGTTTGGATATCAAAGAAATCACTACCATCTTTATGTTTCTTTTTACCATCGTGATAAGAGATTGTGTATTTTGCTGAACCAACTCTATCTTGTTGGTAGTATCTTTTTTTACCTTCGTTTACTGATTCATTTTTAAATGGATTAAATAAACCTCGTTTACTTACTTCCTTCTCAGTAGATGGTGCAACCTTTGCCTTAGTTTGATGTTTGAATTTAATTGGATTATATTTTTCCAACTTATCAACATCCACATTTCCATCAGCATCAGTTTTAACTTCACCATACTTATCATCACCCATTCTTACGATACCAACAGTTTTAGTTCTTTTGTTATAAACTAAATCATCTACTTTGAACTTACCTTCGTTTACTGATTCGTTCTTAGAAACCAATTCATCTACATCTTTATGAACATCTTTATAGTTGTTAAATTTTTGTTTACGAATTGCACTATACAAGGCGATTGTATATTTTTGTGAGTTGTTGTGGATTCTTCTTTTAATAAATTCTGCAGGTTTTTGTTTTAGATTTGGTTTAGTACTCATTTCTAATGCATTTACCATTGATGAGAATTCTTGAAATGATTCAAATGATTTTCTTTTATTACCATCTGAAATGAACTCCTCTATATACGATATAGCCGAATCCATGTTTCCTTTATGTGCATCAAGTAATTTCTGTGCACCTTTATCATTTTTTTCTAAAGCTCTTTTGAAGTTTCCAATTTGAGTTTTAGCTAATCCTTTATTATTAAAGTAATCTCTTTTATCGAAAATAGCATATACTTTTTCGAATTCTTTGTTTGGAGATTTGAATCTTTCGTTGATTAACATTTCTTCCATCCTCCACCTGCTGCTTTATATTTCTTAGCTGCCCAACCATTAGCATATGCTGATGGGTAAACATCAAATTTCTTTTTTGCTTGTGATTTGTAAGAACTCCATTTACTGGCATCAGTAGGACAATTTTCCTCCATTAGAGTTTCAACCTTTTGGCCAAACTCATATAATGCAGTTTCTTGTTCATTTAAATCAGTTACTTCTTTTATTGTAGTAGTGATAGAACCATCATCGTTTCTCATTGATATAGATACAGGTTCTTCGTTTAAAGATTCGTTACATCCACCTTCAGTTGTTCCATTACAACCACAACCACAATCTTCTTTAGATTCGTTCATTCCTAAACGTTCTTTCATTTGGTCTTCTGTAATTTCTCCTATTTTGTAGTATCTTGAAAGAATATGTCCCATATCTTCATATAATCCACCCATTCTTTGGTCAAGTGCCTTAGCTTCAAGAGCAACTTTATCGAATTGTTTACCCAACTTATCCAATTCACTCATGTTTCTTTTAATCGTGTGTTTATCAAACCAATCATCACCTTCGTGAATTGCTAATGTTCTAGCTGCTTCTGTAATACCACCAAGTGTTTCTGCCACTTGAGTAATATCAGATTTTCTATCCATTGATTCTTGATATTTGTTGTAAGTAGAAACGATTTCTAAGAAGTGTTTTTTAACTTCTAAAGAAAGAGGTCTCTTTTCTTCTGATTCGTTTATTAGTTGGGTTAATTTAATCATTGGATTCTCCTATTATTTAATTCTTTTTAATATTTTATGAAGATATTGCAATCTATCAATAGCATCTTTACAATGGTCCATTGCTTCTAGTATTGCACTTTCATCAATCATTTCTTCAATAAGTTCAATATCATTCTGAACTGCTCCAACTGTACCCTTTACAACTTTAACAAGTTTCTTATCAGGTTGTTTATATGGTGCTTCATTCATTGAACTTTCGTTCATTAGTTGAGCTAATTTAATCATTGTACTCTCCTTAAAATAATTTTTTTAGTTTACTATCTTTGTAAGTATCAGCGTAATACCACTTCTTATCTTTCATATTGTATAAATATACAAATTCTGCTCCACCACTTCTATCGGCATCTTTTATATATGATTCAATATCTTTGGAATCACCTTTCATTGGTTGACCATTTTTGTAATATTCAATATCCTTATCATCAAAGATTCCTCTTGCTCCACCCATCTTGATTAGTTTAAGAACATCTTTATCACTTTTCATGTGATGTTTTAAACCTGGTTTCATATTTGATGGATAACCATCGTAGTGAACGTATGCAGAAATAATCTTACCATTTCTACCAATTACACCAACTTGAGAACGAGTTCCTTCGTTGATTACAACTGATTCAGGTATCATATCTGCAATAGATGTTGTTGATTCATTCTTCTCATCAAAGATTGATTGTATTTTTGCTGCTAATTTATGTGAACCATTCATTTTTAAATCGAATGCAATTGCATCGATTGATTCTTGTCCATCCCAAGATGATTCTCCAGTTGCTGAATGAGCGATATCATCAGTACCATCACTTGAATCACCAAATGATGAACCCCATGCAGTACCTTTTTTCCATTCATCATATTCATCTGAGAACATATCTTTTGGTTTGTTTGGGTCATTTGAAGGATTCTTAGCAAGTTCAGGATTATCTTCTAAAACTGCAATAAGAGCTCTTGATTCAGAATGAAAGTTTGCATCTGTTAAAGCTTCAACAGCTGCTTGGGACATTCTTTTTTCGTATTCTTCTTTACCTAACTTCTGTGGAGTAACTCCTAAACTCTTTGCTTTGTTACGAACAACTTTGTTTACTTGAGGATTACCAGGTCTTGGTTTAGATGGTTCTGATTTAGGTTCTTCTCCTTTAGGTTCTTCTTTTGGAGAATCTAAAGTCATTTTCTTATCAAATAAATCTTTTAAATCTGCCCTTACATCCGCACTTCTTTCAAAATCATCCCCTGCCGCATCAATATCATCTACTAATGATTTTGCAATTTCCAAATCTCTTCCTTTAAGATATGGGAATATATCTGATTCTGCATAATCTTGTATTTCATCACCAGGCATATCACCAATATTATTTTGAACATCCTCTATCTGTGCATCGGTGTTATCATCTCTCTTAGGTTCATCTTTCTTAGGTTTATCAAAGATATTAACTTTAGGAGTATCTTTTTTAGAATCATCACCTTTAGAATCGTTATCATCTTTTTTATCATGAGTACCTGCTTTTACTGCAGAATCTCTTGCATCTTTAGATTTAAATACAGAAACCGCACCACTATCTTTATTGATTGCTGTGTATGTTTCTTCTTCGTTTAAAAGGTCAGTCAATTTAATCATAATTCCTTTGTCTCCGTTTTATGTGTATATAAATCAAGTTTACCATCTTCGGTAATCTTAACTTCATAATTAGTTTTTCTAATATCGTTGTGACCACCTTTATATGGAGTAGTACCAACTTCTCGGGTTACTTTCCCAAGTTTAATTTTATTTTTGGACATATAGTCCTGTACATTAAATGCCATAACTTAAGTTATTTCTGTTATAATTTCTCTCATCAAATCTTGTGATTTACACCACTCGTTACAAACTTCACCTTGTTTTACTAGTTGTTTGTTAACAGATTCGTTCATCGGAGTCATAAATGCTCCATGTGTTGATGGATTAGAAACAAAATCCCAACCAATCAATTCAAAATCTTCACCTACTTGAACTTTACCACCTGATAGAGGTTCTACTGAACCCATACCTCTTGATGATATTCCTAAAAGGATTCCTGCTTTAAGTAGTTCTTTTAAGATGTTACCACTTGGAGTTGGTAGTATCTCAACGGTTCCTACTAAATCATCGTTATCCCAATGTATCTCTCTTACGTTATGAGATACGTTCTTTAGGTTGATTACAGAAGAATCTGGATGGTCTAATTCACCAAGTGCTCTTCTTTCTTTAATAAGTGTTTCGTATTTTTTAGCTTCTCTCATCAAAATTTGTTTTGGATATATTCTTCCATTTTGATTTTCAGCACCTGCTCGTTGTAAAATACCTTTAACGATAGTTCTTCCACTTTCGTCTTCGTTTACTTTACCTTCGAATAGTTTTGTTTCTATTAATAAATTTCCCATTATGCTCCCCAAGTTTTTCTTCGTTTAAATAAATCAAAAAAGATTGCTGATACTTCCTGTCTGATGATTTTTCTTATTAAATCTTTATCAGACTCGTTGAGTTTCTCGTTAAGTTCTCCTTTTTTAAAACTAACGATTTCTTCATTGATTATATCATATAATTCTTTTTTAGTCATTATATTATCCTATTTTCTTTAAATAGTTAGTTTGTGTTGCAATCCAATCCTCACCTTTTAATCCAGCCATTTTAGCAGCTTTCTTAATCGCTTCAACAGTATTTCTTGCTTTCACTTTATACTTATTCTTTTTGGATAACTTAACACCATTAAGAGTCATATCTGAAAAACTCATTTCCCAAGTTGCAAATCCTTCTTTGATGATAGATTCTTTAACTTCTTCTTTTTCATCTTCCTTCTTACCATCTTTTTTCTCTATTGCCTTTTGAAGTGCTGGTGGTAATTTTTTCTGAGCATCTGTTAATTCAGAAACTTGTTCTTGTTTTGCTCCTTTACCTTTCCAAGTTTTTTCTATGTTGTTAAAGAATTTCTTTTTTTCTTCATCAGACATACTAGGAATAGATTTACCAGCTTTTTCTAAAGCTCTTTTGAAAAACTCTTGATATTCCGATTCTTCTATCATAGTTTCTTTAACTATGTTTTTTAATGCTTCTCTTGTTATTTTCATTTTTCTATCTCCTGTATAGTTCGAGCGATATTAACCAATCTCTCTTTTATCTTATAAATATGTTTGTTTGTTCTTTTCCAATACTGATTGGAATCCAACTCATTCATTGTTTTGATTTTATTATACCAATTGAAAAACTTTTCAGTTTCTCTAAGTTGATACTTAAGTTCTTTTAAACCCATTGCCATCTTCTTATGAGGATGCATTGTTTCATCGTTTTTTAATTCTAACCAACGATTTACTGGTCTTTTGGATTTAGCTTCATTTAGCTCTTCATCCATCTTACCAACTATCTTCATACCAAATTGAGTTGAAATTTTTTTCTTACGTTTTTTATCGTTAGCACCACCATCAGAAAATGCAGCAGGAGTATTGTACCCACCAACTGCACCAGTTCCTGTCATTTCATCCAATTCGTGTTCTACTTCTTGGATTAGTTCATCTAAGAATTTATTAAGATTTTTTTCCATTGACATTTTTTATCTCCTTAATTAACTCATAAGACATCATTAAAGCTGAAACTTGTTCATCGGTAACTTTCTTACCAATTTTCTGTTTTTTCAAAACATTTATTGTTTCTCTCAACTTTATTTTTGTAATCTTATCTTTCATACCTTTATACGCTTCGTGTAAAGATGTGATAGTTTTAATTAATTCTGATTCATAGTATTCATTGAACTTAGATGTATTGGTAACATTATTAATATATTCTCTTAATAAACCTTTTTGAGATTGATTTAAAGTTGTATATTTTTTGTTAAAAGTTTCAATAAGAATTTTATATGTCAACAATCGAAGGTCTTTCTCTTGTTTTTTATATTCTTCAACTAATTTATCTTGTTTAGCTACTTTAGTAGTTTGGGAAGTTGATGAGATGTGCTCAACAAGAGTAAGTTTAGAATCAAATACATCTTTAATATCAAGAATATCATTCTTTTTACCTTCAAATAGTTTATGTATTGAAGCTAAAATTTTGTAGTTTGTTACCGGGGAAGATAAGAAATTATTAATTTCGAATGTTTCTTTGATAGACTTAATAAGATTATACTTTTCTCGTTGGAGTTTAGTATAATTTATTTTACTGTGTGCTTCCAATATAGCTTCAATAAACTTCTCAGCCTTTGATTCTGTATTGTACTTTTCGTTTATAAGTAGGTTGAATAATCTAAGCTCTTTTGATAACTCAGTTCCTCTTCCATAGAATTCTTTGATTATTCCTTTTGATTTTTCCTCACTACCATTGAGTATTTCAACCGTAATTTGTCGAGTTAAAAGTTCAAAAAGAAAACCCGTATTCTTAAATTTTGAATGTTTTATTTTTCTCATCTTATGTTTTTCCTATTATGATATAGTAAAATTTCCCTCTTATAAATATAAAATTATAAAAGTTAACCTAATTAATCTTCGTCTAGTATGTTGTTTTCGTCCAACATTCCTTTCATTTCATGTAAATACTTTCGTTTTGCCGCTATACCATTGATATATTTAATTGCTTTATCTTCTGATGTTCTTGAACGTTTTTTCGTTCTTTCTTTATCACCAAGTGGGTCTCTACCAAGTGGATGTTTATCTTTTCCATATGTTCCACCTTCTCTTGGTCTACCACCTTTATCTTTTATTTCGTTCTTGATATCTTCAAGTTGTTCTTCAATATCACTTGGTTCATCATCTTCCATTGCAGGGTCACTACCTTCATCTTCAATAGAACGGAATCTATATCTATCTTTTAAATCATCTAACATCGATACTCTTTGTTCATCTTGTTCACCACCACTTAGTTTGAATATATTTTCATATACCCAATCCTTAGATAACATATTTAATCCTTGAATATCTTGAGCTAATCTAATTTTCTCACTCCATAAGTTTACTTTTTCTTGTTCGTAAATTGTAGATGGATTAACTAATGATAATTCAAAATTAGTCATTTCAGAATCTGTAATTCCTTGTGCATATAAATGAACAATTGCAATTTTAGATAATTCTGAAACTACTGTTCTTTGTATTCTTTCAATTGTTCTTGCAAATCTAACATCTTCTGCTGCTAATGTTGCTTTACCATTTACATTTTCTTCATATCCTAAATATGCTCTAGGAACTTTTAATGCTGCAAATAATTTGTTTTTTAGATAATCAATATCATCGATGGTTGCATACTCTAATCCTGCAAGATTATCAATAGATGTTCCACTATCACCACCACGAACAGGAAGATAGAAATCTTCTGTTAGGTTTTGCATATTATACTTTAAGTTATAATCACCAGTATTTCTATCAATAAATGGAACTTTCTTCATTTTATTGATAATTCTTTGCATATAGTTATCTACCTCTGTTGGAGGAATGTTACCAATATCAATTTTGAAAACTCTCTTTTCAGGTGCTCTCATGATTCGGTGAATCAACATTGCATCTTCCATTAGAGATAATTGTTTCCACAATCTTCTAGCATTTTCAATCATTGATTTTCCATATGGTAACCAGTTTGTATCTGCTAATAATCTAAAGTGAGCAACTTCAAAGTTTTCGTATTGTTCTTTTCCATTTGGGTCTTCAGTAATTTTAAACTTTACTGAGTTTGGATTCGATGGGTCTGTTCTTTCTAATCTTTCTGTGTTGTAAACTGAATGAGGTGTTACGTTAACAATACCTTTACCTTCAGCGATTTCCATACCTAAGAAGAAATCTCCATACTTACACATATTTCTTACCCAAGGCCATAAGTTGAATTCAATATTAAGAACATCATAAAATAAGTTATTTAAAATATCTTGTACTTGTTGATTATCAGAGTGAACCAATAAAGTATCACCAAATTCATTCTTTAGTGTTGATTCATCTGCATATATATCAAGAGCTGATGCTAATATTGGGTCATTATCCATAGCATCATAATCTCTAAAAACTTCTCTACGAACTTGTTGGTATGCCATTGACTGAGCACCACCTGCTTGTTCGAAAAAACTTTTTTGTAGTTTCGTGTACCTATCTCTTAAAGAAGATAGATTTGTTTGTTGTCTTTCATCGGTATCGAAAACTTTTCTCTTACCATCTTTATCGACAGTAACGACTGCCTGAGCTCTGAAGAGTTTAGTTAACCTACCAAAAAATGAAGTATCTGCCATGTTGTTCCTATTTTTAAATTATAACCTTTATTTTATTATTACCACTTTCTACAAGACCAGTATCTTGCTTTATGTCTTGGACCGGGTGAATCACAATTGTGTCTAGCTCTGAATGCTTTTCTTGCATCTGGATTATTCTTTCGAATAGACATTGTTTTTTCTCCTGATTTCTTTGCTGAACTACCACCATGTCCAAAATTAACTTTTACAACATTACCTTGAGGGTTTTTAACATATACTTTAAATTTTTTCACATCACCTTGCATTGGTTTTCCAAGTTTAACTTTTCTACCTTGATACTCAGCTTCATTTATGTCAGATTTATATTCTTTCATGAACTTCGAAAATTCTTGTATATCATCATAGTTTTCTACTATGTACTCATTACAGTAGTTTTCGTTTTCATTTATTAAATCTATCATTGAAATCATAGTTATTTCTCCTTATATTATAAATATATAATTATTTAATTAACCAAGTTAAATCCTCATGGTTATCACCAACTCGCATTTTCCAAGGGTCATCATCCATTGAAGTATTACCACCAAAACCCATTCCACCAATATCTAATTGATGTGCACCGATTCCACCCAATGCTTGTTTTGTTAAATCAATTCCCTCTTGTCTTAATCTAAGTGCAGTATCTCTAACCCACAATCCGATTGATAATGACATTGTTAAATCATCATTATAACCTCGCATTGCTTCTGCTCTATTACCATTCCATATAAATGTAAACATTTCATCTATTGTTCTTTGTGAACGAATTGTTACAGATTTTTCTCTAACATATTGTTCTAACTTAGAAATGATTAAAGGTCTTGTTTTAGATGTTGTACTAAAACCAGCAGTTAAACCTCTATCTTGTGCTCTGTATTTATTTGATAATTGATTTTCAGTATCTACATACTTTAAATCTTTACTCATATAAAAAGTATTTTGATAACCTCTATCAATTACTTGTTGTAAAACTGCCCAACCAATATTTGCATTTTCAACTACAAGTAAGGCGTTATTATATTCGGTTGCCAATGCAACTAAAAAGTTTCCAAAATCTTTTGTATCTAATTTACCTTTGTATTCTGCAACTTGAGAAGATTCTTCTATATCGATAACATGACACGCTGAGTAATCCGTTGAATCTCCACGAGCAACATCCGCTACAACCATATAAGATTTGGTATAGTTTGGATATTCCCATTTCCATAGGTTTCCATCGAACCCAGTCTTTTCCATTGGTTCTTGTACAAATGATTCTTTATAAAACATTAAAAGTTGTGGGTCTATTACTGTATCACCAGAACTAACAAAATCACAATCACATTCTTGTGCTGCTCCCTTTACCCCAAGTAGTACCTCTTGCTCATCTCTCCAATCTTGATTTCTTTCAGGATGTACACTCCAATGTAGTCGTATTGGATTAAATGTATTTGTTTCATCTTCTGCTCCCACCCAAGTTTTGTGGAAAAAGTTTCCAACACCATTTGGAGTAGAAAGTATAATTGCATTACCACCCGTTGATAAGGTAGATTGTGATGATACCCATATATCTTCAATCTTATCAATAAATGCTGCCTCATCAAATACTAATAAGGATAATGCCTCAGAACGACCAGCATCTCCTGCTGCAGAAGTTGCTTTTATCTGAGAACCATTTGAGTATCTTAAGGATAGTTTGTTATCCTCTACCGTTGTTTGTTTTAACCACGATGGTAAATACTGATTCATCACACGAACCTTCGTTACAAGGTTCTTAGCAACTTCTTGTTTAGTTGCAATTACCAATACATTAAAATCTTGATTGAATAACATCTTCCAAAGTGAAAATCCCGCAGTTAAGGTTGAGATACCTGTTTGTCGAGATTTAAGAATGATGTTGTATCTGTGTTCTGCGAATTGGTCTAATGTTCTTTCTTGAAATTGATATAAATGAAAAGGTATCTTACCACGAACAGGATGTTGAATCATACAATACTTTTTCATAAAGTAGATTGGGTCTCCAGCACATTTCTGATACTCAAGTTTTATTATTTCTTTTAAAGATTGTTTAGCCATTCTATTTTTTTCCTAGTTTCCAATACATAGAACCACCAACGAATGGTTTATACTCACCAAGTTGATTTGATATACCAACATTTAAACCATAAATTTTCATTTTCTTAGTTTTAAACAAGATGTTACCACTAATATTGTTAAATCCATTTGTTTGGTCAATTCCTGCACCAAATCCATAATAGAATTCATTCTTTGGTAATTCTTTTACTATTGTAGTATTATAAACGGTTGGAATCTTAAAATACCAATCTATTTCTCTTGATTCAATTCTGTTTTGTGAAATGATATCAGTTAAAATACCGAATCCTAAATCTCCACTTGGTTTGTTACCCAATGAATCGGTAACTACATCAGGAAAATCATATGCTAAACTTAATGTATCCTTAACTGTTATTTTTGCAAAGTAATCTTTTATAATAGCAAGTGAATCTACATCTACTGGTATCTCTACTTCCTTAATTACTTCTTTTGTAATGTACTTTGGTACATACTTTGTTACCTTAACTTCTTTTTCTACATATATGGTATCAGTTTTTGATTCTAACAACTCATATTGTTCTCCATCTACATCTACAATGGTTTTATCACCAGTATCATCTCCACATCCTCGTAAAAATAAAATAATTCCAAATAAAAGAAGGATTAATATTTCTCTCCACCTTTTAATTAATAAACTAAATATAATGCTCATAGTTTTTCTCCTTTAATACATCAAACGCTAAATTACGTTTCGATTCAAGTTCAGTAATTTCACCTTCTCCGGTATTTATCATGTCTTGAATTTCTTTTTTAGTATCTTCAACTGAATTTGGTAAATCCCATCTTTCGGTACTACCATTTTCATTTACATACTCATAAAAAGGTCTAACATCTAACAAAGATTGTTTTAGTTCTTCTAATTTTGTTTTACCAAATACAATCATACGAGTCCATACCTTATAATTCTGATATTCTTCAAATACACCAGCAGTTCTTAAATCATGTTCTCTATCAACAGTACAATTTATACAAAATCCGTTATTTTGAATAAACTTTAAATCTTTTTCAGATTTAGATATTGTTTTACAATCAGAATTGTTACATTTTGATTTTTCTGCTAAATATTTTCTAATTTCTTGTAACGCTTCGGAATTTTTACCCGTCTTTAAAACATATCCTTCTTTTTTCTCATATTTGTTATGTTCATCTTCCCAAACATCACCAACATTACGAGCTTCTTCCTTCTTGGTATAACCAACGGTAGTATTTTTATCATACTTTCCAGTTTCTACCATATCTACCAACTTTCTACGAGTTGGATGCATATACTTCTTCTTAAATTCTTTACCCATTATTATACATTAGGTTATATTGTTGTATATAAATATATAAAAATAGAGAAACCGAAATTTTTAGAAGAAAATACCGAGTATCTGATTTACGGATGCGAATGTACCTGTAAGTTTAAAAGTATTTCCTTTATATAAGAATACAATACCTTCATTTGGTACAATTTTCTTAGAACCACCAATAGATTGTAATCTACCAAGTTCCAATTTAAGTTTTTCTATCTTTTTTGGGTCACCTGATTTCCTAACATCTTTAATTGTCTTATCAATTCGTTTTTTCATATCACGAACTGCTGAATCAGCGTTAACTGTTAGTGCAGATGAGGTAAACTCTAACACTTCTGCACCCAAACCTAAGAATATTTGTTCAAACTTCATTAAGTTCTTCTTACCAATCTTCTTTTGGTCTTCTTTATCTGTTTTTTTAGCCCACTCTAATGTTTTTTCATCACTAAAGTTCTTTTTATCTAATCTAAATCCTTTATCCATGAACGCCCATCTCTTAACTAACCCCATTTTGGTTTTGTTATCAAGTGATGTAGGTGAATTCTTATCAACCCATTGTGACCACCACCCTTGGTGATAATCAGCAACACCATCAGTATCCTTTAAACTAAATTCTTTTTGTAATTTAGATATCTGTGATGAGTATTTACTACGTTTCTTAGATAAATCTTGTGATTTTGGTAATTTTACAATAGGAGGTCCTTGAATAGTGTAATTATCTTGTACATCTTTGTTAACTTGTTTAATCATACCAGCTAATACTCTTGCTGATTCACCATTCTCTCCGATTGCAACACCATCCATGTTGAATTCCATAGTACCATGGAACACAAGTAACGCTTGACCATAAGGAATAACGTTTACTGATGTTGGGTATATCACTTCAAGGTTCATAAAACACGCACCTTGTTTAAATACCTTATCTCTTTGTTTATCCGATAACGATTTAATAGCATTTGAAAGGTCTTTCATTGCATAATTGTAAGCATCACTCAATCCACCTCTACCTTGGAACTTATCTGATACACCTTTGATATCTAAAGCATTCTCACCTCTGTTCTTTAGGTGGCCTTTGTTCCTCGCTGCTACTAACCTACCATCTCTCCATGAAATAGCTAATGCTTGACCATCTGTTTTCTCTCGTGTGAACTCAAGTGTACCTTCGAGTGCACGATTTACGATATCTTTAAGTTGTCCAAAGGTTAAATTGATATCAGTATCAAATGGATGAGACATATGTCCATACGCACCACCTTCTTGGAGTAAGTTAGATTCGTTTATGTTTTCTTTGATTAGTTGTTGTGGTGTTTTAGTGTTTGGTAAAAACATTTCAACTAACTTATTATCGATATCACTTATTATCTGTTCTATACTATCCATATTTTTACTTTCTTTATTTTCACCCAAACCACCTTTATCGTGTTTAGAGAATTTACCTAATTTATCAAATGCTCTGAATGATTTTAATTTATCTTGCTTTGCAGGTCTCATATCAGATAGTTGTTTGTATCTCATGTGGTTTTTAACAATGTAAAATACATTTGCAGCATTACCATCAACTGATTCTATAAACTTTTTATACTTCTTTACTAATGAAGCAGATACTTTTTCATGTCCAAAGTGTGTGATGTGTCCTTTCTTTGGGTGAATACCCGCAGTTTCATCTTTTCCTATATCGTGAAACATTGCTGCTATTGCAATATCAATATCATCCTCTTTGATTGAACGATTCACAACCATAATAGTATGTTTAAGAACATTACCCTCTGGGTGTTTATCTACTCTTTGACCAAAGTTCTTTAGATTGTAAACTCTCTTTTGTAAATCAGAAGGCATCTTTTTGAATAATGATTTGAAATCTTTTATTCCTAATTCTTTTAATCCTTCTTTAACTGGTTTTGCTTTTAGAAATGCTTGGTCTACAACATCTTCATTCTTTTTTTCGAATTTTTCAACTTCCTTTGCTCGTAATGCTGGTAAGAATCTGAATTTAGCTCTTTTTCTAACTCTACCTTTTTTTCTCACCACATTCTTATGAATTACCTGAGTTTGTGCAATCGATAAATCTGCTTTCTTAATACCAGGATATAATTCTTCCATGAACTCAGCGTAAACTTGTCTGTATGCCATCTTGTAAGCAATCTTCTTAAGTTTAGAAAGAGGTTTTCTTCTTTTCATCGTTCTTGCTCTTCTTCTTGCGATTTCCTTACTCTTTCCTGCCATTGCTGCTTTTCTTCTTAATCTATCAGCAGGTCTCATCTTACCTCGTTCATCCAAATCTTCGGATTCTATTGTGTATTTTGCATCAGATGATTTAAAATCATTTTTTCTCATTATGGTTTTAGCGATTAGTTTATTCGCTTGTTTCATAAATGGAATATTAAGGTTTGTTCTATTATCCTTTACTACAATTTGATTATATTGATTAAGAAATT
>Ga0209603_1000342_pt1 | contig 58254 bp, 49 predicted proteins | sample COGITO_mtgs_1206_FD_184812 | JGI IMG/M metagenome (GOLD analysis project Ga0209603, IMG submission 184812) | Pelagic marine microbial communities from North Sea - COGITO_mtgs_120607 (SPAdes) (version 2) | ecosystem: Environmental > Aquatic > Marine > Epipelagic ...
CATTTTCTATAGCCAACGCTCCTAGCAATCCAGGGCGGATCGAACTGCATATTCGCGAGATTCCCGACGGCGCTGCGACCGGCTATATCCACAACGAACTTAAGGTGGGCGATGAAATCGAGTTTTCTGGACCCTATGGGCAATTCTTTGTTCGCAAGTCAGACCCTAAAGACGTGTTGTTTATTGCTGGAGGTTCAGGTCTATCATCACCAGAGTCCATGATTCTAGACTTGTTAGAGAGCGGTGACGAACGCCAGATTACTTTATTTCAAGGCGCCCGCAACGGTTCTGAGTTATACCACCGCGAGCGCTTCGAGCAGCTCACTGAGCACCACAGTAACTTTACCTATGTACCAGCGCTAAACGAGCCCACCGAAGAGGAAAACTGGCAAGGGTTCATCGGTTTCGTGCATGAAGCCGCAGCGGCACATTTTCAAGGTAAGTTTGCTGATCACAAAGCCTACCTGTGCGGGCCACCTCTAATGATTGATGCGGCTATCAACGCGCTGATGCAAGGAAGACTGTTCGAGAAAGATATTCACATGGAAAAGTTTGTCACCGCGGCTGATGGTGCGAATGAGGTACAGCGCAGTGCACTGTTTAAGAGAATATAGGGCATGAATTGGGCAACGCACACCATCAGTCTCAGCAACCGAGACGGTCAGTTTTACTGTAACGAGCAGCAGTCCTTGCTCCATGGTTTGGAAAGCCAGCGCATTAAAGCAGTGCAAGCAGGGTGTCGGGGTGGCGGTTGTGGAGTATGCAAGATACGCGTGCTCAACGGTGAGTTCTTCAGCAAGAAAATGAGCAAAAAGCATGTGTCAGCTGATGAGTTGAACCAGGGTATGGGTTTGTCATGTCGAATCTTTCCACGCAGCGACATGGTCATTGAAGCGTTGGATTAATCAGCTAATTAAAAAAAATTAATCAAAAGAGGATTATAAAAATGAAAAAAGGTGTAATGCGTCCCGGACATATTCAAATCCGCGTGCTCGATATGGATATAGCTCTAAGCCACTATTGTGATCTTCTCGGTCTGATTGAAGTCGATCGTGACGAGGAAGGCCGTGTCTATCTAAAGTGCTGGACCGAAGTCGATAAATTCTCCGTCGTTCTGCGTGAGACCGATGAAGCAGGAATGGATTTTACTGGCTACAAAGTAATTGACGAAAGCACCCTCGAAGCTCTCGAAAATGAACTTAATCAAAAAGGCTATCCCACCACCGAAATTCCTGTTGGCGAGCTCAATGGTTGCGGCCGTCGGGTCCGCTTCAAAGCGCCGACAGGGCATTCCTTCGAGTTGTTTGCGACAAAAGAACAGCCCGGAAAATGGGGTATCAGCCCGCGCAACCCTGAGGCTTGGCCTCGCGGCCTGAAAGGCATGCGCCCTACTCGATTTGATCACTGCTTGCTCTATGGCGATGATCTGGAGGGCAATCTATCTCTATTCATCGATATACTCGGATTTGATCTCGCAGAGCAAGTTGTTGATCCAGAGGGTAATAAAGCCGCTATATTTTTGACCTGCTCGAGTAAGGCGCACGATGTCGCCTTTATCAAACACGACGAAAAAGATAAGTTCCACCATGCGTCTTTCTGGCTGGAAAATTGGCAAGATGTTTTGCGCGCCGCAGACCTTATATCAATGACCGATACGCCAATCGATATTGGACCCACTCGGCACGGGCTCACCCATGGCCAGACAATCTACTTCTTCGATCCATCGGGCAACCGCAATGAGGTCTTTTGTGGCGGTGACTATCACTACCCGGATCACCCAACTGTTACCTGGGACGCGGATGAGCTTGGCAAAGCTATCTTCTATCATGATCGCGAGCTCAATGAGCGCTTCTTAACAGTGCTTACCTAAATCCGACTGCTAAATATTTCATCCAGTTGTTGCCAGAAACACAGCTGGGTGGAATATCCGATCAAATTTAATTTAGTCAAAGAGTAAAAAATGGAATTCAAGCATTTTATCAATGGTCAATTCGTGGCATCGAGTAACGGCGCTGCGTTCGAAAACCGTGCACCCGTTAACAACCGTTTGATCGGCATGGTCTGTGAGGCCTCTTCCGAGGATGTCGACGCTGCAGTGATCGCCGCTAAAGCCGCTCTAAAAGGACCATGGGGGAAAATGACTCAAGCCCAACGTACCGGGCTACTGAACAAAGTGGCGGCACGCATCAATGAGCGTTTCGAAGAGTTCCTCGCCGCTGAATGCCTTGATACCGGCAAGCCACGTGCCATAGCATCACATATCGATATTCCCCGTGGCGCAGCCAATTTCACTGCGTTCTCTGAAACCCTAGTTAACCACCCTACAGAGTGCTTCAAACTCGACACCCCCGACGGCGCTGGAGCACTTAACTACGGCCATCGCACTCCCAAGGGTGTCGTCGCTGTGATTAGCCCTTGGAATCTACCGCTGTTGCTGATGACTTTCAAAGTGGGCCCTGCACTTGCCTGCGGTAATACGGTGGTGGTGAAACCGTCAGAAGAGACACCTGCCACTGCCACTCTATTGGGCGAAGTAATGAACGAGTGCGGTGTACCCTCCGGAGTTTACAATGTGGTGCACGGCTTTGGGCCCAATTCTGCAGGTGAGTTCTTAACCACTCATCCGCTTGTCAATGCCATCACGTTTACCGGTGAGACTCGTACCGGTGAAGTGATCATGCGCGCCGCGTCAGTGGGCTTACGCAACATTTCCATGGAGTGCGGTGGCAAAAATCCCGCATTAGTTTTCGCCGACTGCGATCTCGACAAGGCCATTGAGGGAACCATGCGCTCCGCCTTTGTCAACTGCGGCCAAGTCTGTCTCGGCACAGAGCGCGTTTACGTCGAACGCCCCATTTATGACGAATTTGTCGCACGTTTAAAAGCCGGTGTAGAACAGCTTAAACTCGGCCGGCCAGAAGATCAGGAGGCCAACTTCGGCCCGCTGGTGAGCTTAGAACATCGCGACAAAGTACTCTCGTACTACAAACTCGCCGAAGATGAAGGCGCCACCGTAATCATTGGCGGTGGAGTCCCAGATATGGGCCCAGAATTAAATGCCGGCGCCTGGATTGAACCGACAATCTGGACTGGTTTAGACGATAACGCCCGCGTAATCCGCGAAGAGATATTTGGTCCATGCTGCCATATTCGGCCCTTTGATAGTGAGGAAGAGGTGATCGAGTTGGCCAATGATACGGTTTACGGTCTCTGCGCCTCGGTGTGGACTGAAAATAGCGCCCGCGCCAGTCGCGTTCCCGAGGCGCTGGAGGTCGGACTAGTTTGGGTCAATAGCTGGTTCCTGCGAGATCTGCGCACCGCATTTGGTGGTGCAAAGCAATCGGGTATCGGCCGCGAAGGCGGCGTGCATGGTTTGGAGTTCTACTCCGAGCTGAAAAACGTCAGTATCAAACTCTAAGGATGCTTGAAGAAAATGCATAAGACCAGCAACCCCGAGATCGGCGACTCTATCCTGGCTAATGGTATCAACACCAACTACCACTCTATGGGGAGTGGTGACCCGGTGCTCCTAGTACATGGCTCTGGACCGGGTGTCACTGCTTGGGCAAATTGGCGACTGGTGCTTCCTGAGCTAAGCAAAACAAGACGGGTGATCGCCCCCGACATGCTCGGCTTTGGCTATACCGACCGACCGGAAGGTAACTGCTATTCGCTCGACACATGGGTCGCACATTTGCTCGCCTTTATCGATGCCCTTGAACTGGAGAGTGTCGACATTGTCGGCAACAGCTTTGGCGGTGCTCTCGCATTGGCCTTCACCATCCGCCACCCCACCAGGGTGAAAAAAATGGTGTTGATGGGAGCTGCTGGTGTAGCGTTTCCAATTACCGAAGGATTAGATCGTGTATGGGGCTATACCCCATCGTTCGAGACCATGCGAGAACTGATGGATTTGTTTACCTACGACCGCAGCTTGGTCACTGACGAACTTGCACAGCTGCGCTATCAAGCCAGTATCCGACCCGGTTTTCAGGCGTCATTTGAGGCTATGTTTCCGGCGCCAAGACAGCGCTGGGTTGACGCGCTGAGCAGCGCTGAGGTCGATGTCAAAAAAATCAAACAGCCTGCTCTTGTGATACATGGCCGTGAAGATGAAGTTATTCCATTGCAGAGCAGCTTAACGCTAGCCAATTGGATAGACGATGCTCAACTCCATGTATTTGGCCGTTGCGGCCATTGGACTCAAATAGAGCACACTGATCGGTTCTGTAAGCTATTAGAGAATTTTTTCGCTGAAACAGCCTAACAAAATCCAATCCCCAATTTACTCGAGAGTCATACCTTATGGATAAACAACTCATTGACCAGCTAGGTAACGAACTCTACCAAGCAATGGTAAAACGAATCGTATTGAGTCCGCTTACCGAACGCTTCCCAAATATCACCATAGTCGATGCCTATCATATTTCGTTGCATATGCTGGAGTGTCGTCTCTCCGCAGGCGAGAAAATCATCGGCAAGAAAATAGGTGCCACAAGTAAAGCCGTCCAAAACATGCTCGGGGTCTTTCAGCCCGATTTTGGCTACCTGACCGACAAAATGGTCTACAGCGACGAAATGCCAATCAGTCAACTACTCATTCAGCCTAAAGCCGAGGGTGAAATTGCTTTTGTACTAAAGCGCGATCTGATCGGACCCGGCATCACCAATGCCGATGTACTAGCAGCGACTGAGACCGTAATGCCCTGCTTTGAAGTAGTCGATTCGCGAATCGAAGACTGGAACATAAAGATCCAAGATACCGTGGCTGACAACGCCTCTTGTGGTTTGTTTGTGGTCAATGAAAAAGCGGCTGTCGATCCACGAAGTCTGGATCTTTCCACCTGCGGCATGGTGGTAGAGAAGAACGGAGCAACCCTGAGTGTCGGCGCCGGTGCCGCCGCGCTCGGCAGCCCGGTTAACTGTGTCGCTTGGCTGGCCAACACCCTGGGGCAATTCGGCATTCCCCTAAAAGCAGGGGAGCTGATCCTATCAGGTTCACTGGTACCACTCGAACCTGTAGTGGCCGGTGATGAAATGAATGTCAAAGTAGGCGGCATGGGTAACTGTCGCATTCGCTTTAGCTAATTGGAGAGTCAGGCAATGAACAGAACTTTAAACCAAGCAACTATCGAAAAACTTGCCGAGCATCTCGAAAATGCCGAGCTGCAAGCCTATGAAGTAACCAAGATCACCGATGACTATCCCAACATGACCTTCACTGATGCCACCGATGTGCAATGGGAGATCCGCCGCAGAAAGATGTCGCGAGGCCACAAAATTGTCGGCATGAAAATGGGCCTCACCTCTTGGGCCAAAATGAAACAGATGGGTGTAGAAATGCCGTGCTACGGTTTTTTAGCTGACTACTTTAGCCTCCCTGATGGCGCCCAGGTTCCATTCGACGAACTAATTCATCCCAAGGTGGAAGCGGAAATCGCTTTTGTTACCAATAAAGAGTTGAGCGGTAAAAATCTTACTGTAGAGGAGGTCCTCGCCGCTACCGAGTTGGTGGTGCCCGCAGTTGAAATTATCGACTCACGCTACAAAGACTTTAAATTTGATCTGACCAGCGTTCAGGCTGACAACTCATCATCAACCCGCTTTGTAGTTGGCAGTCATGCCGCGAAACCGGAGGACTTTGACTGGAGCACAATAGGTGTGGTGATGCAAAAAAATGGAGAAATTATTGAACTTGGTGCCGGTGCTGCTGTACTTGACCATCCTGCTGCCAGTGTTGCCATGCTCGCCACCATGCTCGCCGAGCGCGACGAAGTAATTCCCGCTGGAACTTTCATTATGACAGGCGGTATTACCGCCGCGGTGTTAGTGGAAAAGGGAGATTCTATTGTCGTGCGCTATCAGGGCTTGGGTGCTGTCACCATGAAGTTCGTCTAATCAGGAGTTTATAAAATGTGTAAAAAGCTTAGAGCAGCAATTATTGGGCCCGGAAATATCGGCACCGATCTATTAATGAAGGCGATGCGCAGCAAGTGGATTGAACCCGTATGGATGGTCGGCATCGAAGAATCAGAAGGCATCCGTCGCGCTCGGGAATTTGGCATGAAAGTATCCACCACAGGTGTCGACGGTCTGGTGCCTTATGTTATCGAAGATGATATCCGCATCGCATTTGACGCCACATCAGCCTATGTACATGCAGACAATTCAAAGAAAGTAAATGATCTGGGCGTTATAATGATCGATTTAACGCCTGCAGCCATCGGTCCTTTTTGCGTGCCTCCGGTCAACTTGCAGCAGCATGCGAGACAACTAGAGATGAATGTCAATATGGTCACCTGCGGAGGACAAGCAACCATCCCCATAGTAGCAGCGGTCTCGCAAGTGCAATCGGTCACCTACGGTGAAATTGTCGCTACTGTTGCTTCCAAATCAATCGGTCCCGGCACACGCAAAAATATCGATGAATTTACGCGCACCACCGCCGCCGGTATCGAACAGGTAGGCGGCGCCCAAAAGGGTAAAGCAATTATTGTCGTCAACCCTGCTGAGCCACCTTTAATGATGCGCGACACCATTCACTGTCTCACTGAAACGGAACCGGACCAGGCTGCGATCATCGCCTCCGTTCAGGCTATGGTAGAAAAAGTGCAGCAATATGTGCCAGGTTACCAACTGGTTAATGGCCCTATTTTTGACGGTAACCGCGTCACTATTTTCATGGAGGTACAGGGGCTTGGTGACTTCCTGCCCAAGTATGCGGGCAACCTAGACATCATGACCGCAGCGGGGCTGCGCACTGCCGAATTATTTGCAGAAGAAGCCGCCAGCGGCGCCATTCAATTACCGGCACGTGGCTAACTGGGAGAGAAAACAATGGATTTAACTGGAAAAAAAGTCACGTTACACGATATGAGCCTGCGCGATGGCATGCACGCCAAGCAGCACCAAATTAGCCTCGATGAAATGGTCTCTATCGCCACAGCGCTTGATGAGGCTGGTATGCCATTAATTGAAGTGACTCACGGTGATGGACTCGGCGGCACATCAGTCAACTATGGCTTCCCCGCGCACAGCGACGAGGACTACTTCAGTGCGGTGATACCTAAAATGAAAAAGGCTAAAATTTCAGCGTTATTACTGCCGGGCATCGGCACTATCGACCATTTAAAAATGGCAGTAGATCACGGTGTATCGACTATTCGCGTGGCTACCCATTGCACTGAGGCCGACGTCTCGGAGCAGCACATCGGCATGGCCGCCAAAATGGGATTAGATACGGTCGGCTTCCTGATGATGGCGCATAAAGTCAGCGCTAAAGACCTTTTAACACAAGCCAAACTGATGGAATCTTACGGTGCCAACTGCCTCTACTGCACCGACTCAGCAGGCTATATGTTGCCCGCCGAAGTGAGTGAGAAGATTGGCTTGCTGCGCAGAGAACTCGACCCAAGAACTGAACTTGGCTTTCACGGCCACCATAACTTGGGCATGGGTATCGCAAACTCTCTTGCCGCCATCGAAGCCGGTGCCAACCGCATCGACGGCTCAGTAGCAGGCTTAGGCGCTGGTGCCGGCAACACACCACTAGAAGTGTTTGTCGCAGTATTGCACCGCATGGGCGTTGAGGATGGCATTGATCTTTATAAAATCATGGATGTCGCTGAAGATCTGGTCACGCCGATGATGGACCATATCATCCGTATCGACCGCGATGCGCTCACCCTCGGTTATGCTGGTGTTTACAGTTCATTTTTGCTGTTTGCCCAACGCGCCGAGAAAAAATATGGCGTCTCGGCTCGCGATATTCTGGTTGAGTTAGGCAGGCGTGGAACCGTAGGTGGCCAAGAAGACATGATTGAAGATTTGGCACTGACAATGGCCAAAGATCTTGGTCTATCACCCGAATGACTATCATTGATAGCCAATTGGAGACCACCGCCTCACGAAACGATGCCGTGATTGAGAACTCTACAGCAAACAATTATGTCACTGTCTCGGTAAGTCGCGATGTAGTCGCTGGGCGCGAAGCCGATTACGAAGCATGGATCTCTGAAATTACTACAGAATCCAGTCGTTTTAGTGGCCACCTCGGCGTCAATGTCATCAGACCAAGTCTCGGGTCGCGTCGCTATACCATTATTTATCGGTTCGATAACATGGACCATGCCAAGGCTTGGCAGCACTCTTCGCAACGCCAAATGTGGATGGAAAAAATTGATGGGATGATTGAGGGCGAAGCGAAATTTAAAACCGCGACTGGTCTTGAAGTGTGGTTTGAATTTCCCCAAGTAGCCAGTGCTAAGCAACCCGTTAAGTGGCGGATGAGTATTATTCTAATAGCGGTGGTGTATAACCTAATTATCGCACTCAACTTCATGCTAGCTCCTTGGATTGGCGATTGGGGCATTCACAGCCGCACAGCCGTCATCGTAACTATGCAGGTGCTGCTGATGACCTACCTAGTTATGCCGCGCGTAACTCATTATGTTAAGAGTTGGCTCTATGTCTAATCGCACTACCTCGAATCAATGCAATCTGGCAGCCCTAGCCAGTCTACTAGTGAGTTCAATAGCTTTCGCAGGCGACAACCTTGACGCAGAATTTAATCCGCTACTGAGCAGCTATGAAGCGACTAAACTCAGTGCGGGCACACGAATTAATAGCAGTAATATTGCTAGCTACAGGCAGTGGTTGGACGATTCGGTCGCCGACTTGATTGCCGATCAAGCGCTAACTCTGACACTTGGTCCGTCTCTTGAAATACCGATACACCCGAACTACCGCAAGGCCAGTGAAGAAAATCTTAACGAAACGGCTATTGGCGATGCTCCGGGAGAACTTCTCGGCTATGCTGGGGGTCGCCCGTTCTTAAAACTAGAAAGCAGCGACCCTCAAGCGGGGTTAAAAGCAGCGTGGAATATGCGGTATAGCTACGCCCCTGACGAAACTGAAACAGAGCAGTTTAATTGGCACTATCGCGATATGCGCAAAGACAAGATCGAGCGCACTTTAAAAATGTATGGCGCGATTTTGCGTTACAAATACCGCCACACCGACAAGCCAATACCGGCACTGGCAAATAATCCCTCCAACCTCTATACCGCACTCTATCTTCAGGTCAAAGCACCGCAAGATATTCGCAACACACAGTTGCTCATACACCGCAATGAAGTCGACAGTGTCACCGAGCAGGCATGGATGTACATGAGTTCGCAGCGGCGTGTTCGACGCCTGGCCACGGGACAAAAAACTGATGCTTTCCTTGGCAGCGACATAATGATTGAAGATTTTCTTGGTTATAACGGTCGCATCATGGACATGGATTGGCAGTACTTGGGCAGTGACGAATTGCTACTCCCCATTTACGGTCACTCACAGCTCACCAGCTGGCAGGAGCCCCCAGACGAAAGCGGTTTTCAACTAATCGAATTCAGCGGCGCTGGCCACTGCTTTCCCAACGTTACTTGGCAGCTGCGAAAAGTACACCATTTAGAGGCCATCCCTCGAGATCCTAGCCACCCGCTATCCAAACGACACTACATAATTGATGCCGCCACCTATGCGCCGCTGCTCAGCCGTATCTATGACAACGCCGGTAACCTTTGGAAAATAAGCATTGCAGCAGCCAGCTCTTCAGCGCTACATCGTCCAGAGAGCCTAGCATGGCAAGGATTGATGACCGAGGCTGTCGGCATGATTGATCTGCAGGCTGAACATTGCACAACACTCCAATTAAAAAGTCGTATTGCAATAACGCCGCTGCGCAACCGCCAATTCACTACCCAACATATGCGCAGCCAAGGTCGCTAATCGGCTAGAGATCTACTCGAAAAAGGAACAACGCTATGAACAATATTGACGTCAAAGTCTACTTTAACTTTCGCAGTCCATACTGCTATCTGGCTTCCAAAACTATGTGGTCAATAGTTGATGATTTCAATGTCAATATACTCTGGCGCCCCGTAGGCGGCTGGGATCTGCGCTCGCCTCCGGAACGCGCCAAAAGCAAACTGCCAATTGCTCGCCAAGATATGAGCCGCTTCGCGCGTCGACTAGGAATACCTGTGATACCACCGCCAGCCGATACAGAGCCCACCGCGGCAGGCGCCGCATCGCTCTATGCTCAAGAGCAAGGTGTGCTGCGTGAGTATATTGTAGAGACGATGCGCATTGAATGGGCTGAAGGTCAGAACATCGGTGAAGAATCTGTATTACGCGAAGTCGCCAAGCGCATCAATCTAGATGCCGATTTGGTCATCACTGCGTCAAAGAACCCTGTTTATCTAAGTACTCTCGCAGCCAACGCCGCAGAAGCATCTACAGATGGTGCTATTGGTGTGCCCTCTTTTATCATTGGAGAGGAAATCTTTTGGGGGCAAGATCGTATCGATTTTGTCCTAGAGAAACTGACGGAATTACGCGCTGCTAAATGCTGAAATAAAAAAAGGGGATGCTGAGGTTAATCGTATTTCAGGTTGAATTACACTTCGAAATAGGTAAATCACTCAGCCATTAAGCTGACCATAATGCCTATATCGCCAAAAGCCTCTAATCAAGCTTATGTGCAGGACATTACGTACATCTGGACACAGGAAGGCTGACTGTATTTAGCCACCTGTAATCGACTTATATTCACGGCGCGTTGTTGGCTGGAGCGTGGGATCAAGAATGACAGCTCAGGTGGTCTGTGATGCATTAAGAATGGCTATTTGGCAGCGCCGACCCAAAGCTGGCCTGATCTTACTAGTCATTGGTTTCTCGACTAAGTCCCTCAGACAACTTTCGTGGTACTACACGTACCTTATTCATGCCCTCTAAGTAAATGACGTCTAGGGGCTCATCACCACAGTAGTTGCTTAAAAAGCGTTCTGGGTTAGCCGCATGATCAAACTCGTGAAGACCTAGATTACTTGGCTGAAGGACCACGCCGGCCAAAAAAATGTTAGTAAATATAATTTTCATGACTTAGTTCCTCTATTAATACTGACTCAGTCTCACTATCACCTAGAGGCCATAATCATCAGCGCTGCTTTGCGAAAAATACATTTGTCCAAACATGGCGTATGAAGTCAATGGCAATCAAGCAAAAGCCATTAACCATAAACACATTGTAATAAAAGAAACTTGGGTTATAGCTTGGTTCAGACAAAAAGCCCCAAAATCCAGTGTTTGGCTCCAATACTTCACCAAAGGTACCTATTGCTATTCCCAATAGGCCGATCCATCCAATAAACGATGGTGGCGCTTTTGGTACCTTTCCATGGTTTATGCATAGCAGGACACCGCTGATAACTGCTAACGAGAGTGACCAATTAATTATCAACAAGAATATTTCTTCGGACAAAACTCAAATTACCTGCATTCACTGTTATTCACAACTTTATAGGACACGCCCCAATGCGCTAAGTTCGCTATATCAGACAGTAGGGACTGTAAACGTCGTACAGTGAGCGTAGCTATCATCAATCTATGTCTAGTGGTGGATAGTAATGAGGTCCCAGGAGGCTTTAGCATTGAATCTCAGAGGTATAACGCTAGTTCCGATGCCTGAACTCACAAAGACCTGTCTCTGCTTGTCTTTATATAGCCCACAATGGGCTTCTCTGGGCGCCTGAGTAGGCACATACAAAGGCCCAAGCAAAGGTATAGATATTTGACCGCAGTGGGTATGGCCCGCTAATACAAGCCCTTCTACCTTGGGATTGAATGCTCCAGCGGGGTCATGCGTTAGAGTGATCTGAAGACGATCGGCGCAGGCGGTAGAAAAGTCTACATATTTGAAGTGACCAGTAAAGGCGTCACCAAAACCGCGTATACAGGTACCAATGGCTTCTAGCACAACCGTCTCATTCTCCAGCACCGTCACTCCAGCTTCAGATAGATACTCCGTCCAGGATTCAGCCCCAGACCAGTAATCATGGTTCCCAAGAACCGCTACGACAGGTATGTCATCTGACGCTCGGAAGATATTTGCAATAGCGGGCCCAATTGATGCTATGTCCTGGTTCGAAGCTCCATCGTTAATATAGTCCCCGGCAAGTAATATTATTTCGGGGGTTTGTTCAATCACTCCTGACCATAGCTCCGCAAGCTCAGCGATGGCATCAGGTGAGTTTTTGACGTGGAGATCACTTAGAAGCGCAACTCTTAGCGTTTCGTGAGACTCACTATCGGTTACAGCGTAAAGAGATTCTTTATTAATTCTGGGTTGAATGCTGCAAGTCAGATAGATTCCACCCAGAGTAAAACTAACCAATAGAGCGATCCATCGTAAGCCAACCCATTTCATAATCATCTTTCATTAGACCCGTTATCACAGAGAGAATTTGTTTCCCTCATTATTGACGACATTCTTGATAGCACATGACACCCCGCGATTAGCAATCAAGCCCTCCGCCGACAAACGCTTGCGCACCTTGGGGAAGAGCTTTATCCGTTCTAGCTCAAGGGACCTTAATATGCCAGGATGCTTAGATTCTAGCTTTTTCTCCACAGATTTAATGCCATCTGCATCAGAGAATGATATCGATACGCAAGCATTACAAGACACTCCCGCATCAAAATACTATCTTTCTGGCGAAGCTTATAAGCAGTTTGTCTTGCAGCCGCCTCAGAATAGCCTGCCCTTCTAGCGGCTTCTGCACCGTTACCAGTCTCTGCGTAATGAGCCGCAAATCGCTTCTGGCGCTCTATCATTTTACTTCTCCTCATGGTCAGGGTTGCCACAAAAATCAGTGTGTATCTTACCATAAATTGGTTATTTTTTGATCAACTCCCCGTCGCCTTGAGCGCGAACCGAGGCGGCGGGACTTGAACCGAAAAGAGGCTCACAAACCATCCCAAAACCACCCTAGTGCACAAATCAATCCGCGCCTGTATAGTCTAGAAACTAGAGATTCTCGTACCCTTAGCAGGGCTCAAATTTTAATTATAAAAATATTATGAAAAATTTCTCAGACTATCGACTGCTACCCCTTATCTTCAGCTTGGTTTTAACCGCCTGTGGCGGAGGTGGCGGCGGTGGCGGCAATACCTTTAACCCGGTGCCAACCGCACCACCGGCCAACTCTGCTCCCTCAGCCAATGCGGGGGCGGATCAGCAGGTGTTGGCATCAGAAGAGGTCAATCTCAGTGGTTCTGGTAGTGACTCTGATGGCTCTATAGCTTCCTATCTCTGGACTCAGACCAGTGGAGAGACGGTGACCTTAGGCTCGGATGACACTGCCAGTACCTCCTTCACTGCCCCAGCTGTGGAGACCAGGCTAGAATTTGAGCTGAGAGTGACTGACGACGATGGTGCAGAAGCCACCGACTCAGTCTCTGTAAGCGTTAGTCTGCCCGCCAATAATTCGCCAACAGCAGATGCTGGAGTCAATCAGACTGTGGCTATTTCCAGTCAAGTCATTCTCAACGGCACCGCAACTGACAGCGACGGCTCTATTGCAAACTATAGCTGGGCACAAACCTCTGGTGAAACCGTTAGCTTGACCGACGCTGATACTGCGACAGCAACTTTCACTACGCCGGATATTGGCGGTTTGCTGGAATTTAGTTTAACCGTGGCCGATAACCAGGGCGCCACAGCCACGGATTCTGTGACCATCAATGTCAGCGATGAGAAAGTGTCTGTGAGTGGCATTATTACCTTCGATCTGGTGCCCTTTGCAGCTTCGCGGATTGGTCTGGATTACTCTAATATCCAACAGGCCCCAGCGAGAGGCCTTGTGGTGGAGGCCGTAGATGAGTCGAGCAATGTACTGCTGTCTACTCTCACAGATAGCCAGGGTCGTTATGACCTCAGGGTTGACTCCAACACTTCTATGCGAGTGAGAGTATTGGCCAAGCTATTGCAAACCACAGGTGTTACCTGGGATGTCAAAGTCACTGACAATACCCTATCCAATGCGCTTTACGCTGTGCAGGGCGACCTTTTTAACGCCGGCTCTACAGACAGCAACATCAACTTCAATATGCCCTCCGGCTGGGATGGCAGCAGCTACTCATCCAGCCGCACTGCAGCGCCTTTTGCCATTTTGGATGCGCTGTATGACACATTGCAAAAATTCGCGGCCGTAGACTCCAATCTTGATTTCCCAGCGCTAGAGGTTCGCTGGAGCGAGAAAAATAACCCCGCCGATGGCAATCTAACCGACGGAGATATAGGCACCTCTTTTTACTTCGGCGGCAAGATCTATATTCTGGGTGCGGCAGATACCGATAGCGATGAATACGATCGTCATGTGGTGATTCATGAATGGGGTCATTATTTTGAAGACCAGCTATCGCGAGCGGATTCTATTGGCGGTGGCCACAGCCTCTCTGAGCAATTGGATATGCGCGTCGCCTTTGGCGAGGGATGGGGTAATGCGCTATCAGCCATGATCACGGACGACCCCTTTTACCGCGATAGCTCCGGGCTAGATCAGCGCAATGGCTTCGAATTCAGTGTTGAGCGAAATACCTATACGGGGACCGGTTGGTTTAACGAGGGATCGGTGCAGTCGGTGCTATACGATATCTATGACAGCGGCGATGACGGCGCAGACTCGCTGTCCCTGGGCTTGGGACCCATTTACAATACATTGACCGACAGCGTCTACAGCGCCGGCACCTACTTTACCAGCATCTTCTCTTTTACCGATCATTTAAAGACCCTTGAACCCAGTGCCGCAGACCAGTTGGTTTCATTGCTATCAGGTCAAACCATTTCTGGGACTGGCCCCAATGGCCTAAACGAGACCAATGATGGCGATATAGCATCGGCACTGCCTGTCTACAAGGTTGCCAATGTGGGTGGCAGTGCCATTCAACTCTGTTCTGTGGATGATGCGGGCTACTATAATAAACTGGGCACCCAGTCTTTTGTTGAGTTTCAGATACCAGCAGCTGGTACCTATAACTTTAGCGCCACTGAGGTGGGTGGAGCCACTGCCTCTGATCCAGATTTCTATATATATCAGTCAGGCATCCGGCTTCATGTGGCTGAGTCCGGTGTGATAGGCTCAGAAAATGCCAGTCTGAATTTTGAGACCACCGGCACCCATGTACTGGTGTTTAATGATTGGAACAATATAGATGAAACCGACGACGCCGGAGATTACTGCTTCGACTTCCAGATCAGTAACTAGAGATTGGCAGAGATAACTATGAAACAGATTACCCATATAAGCATTTTATTAATTAGCCTGCTGCTTGGCGCCTGCGATAGCGGCACCACTGCTACTGCCGACAGCAACAGTGAAAAGAGCAGCATAGCCAAATATTTAAAGCCTGGCGCCGCCATCGATTTCCAGCATAATTTTAAAGGGCCCCTAGATATAGGTGAGAAACAAACTGTTGATCTGAGTTTTAGGCTGCCCCATGTTTCTGGTCAGCTGGCAATAAAATTGCGCGCAGACAGGGGCCTTATTGCAGAGCCCGCCACCAGAGACTATGAATTCTCTCTGGCTGCCGATCAGAACTACAGCATCCAGCAAACTCTCAGCGCTGAAGACGCGGGTAAATATTACCTCACCGTTTTTGCAGAGGTGCTGGACCCCCAGGGCCAGATAAAGAACCGAGTGTTTGCGATTGCAGTTCAGGTGGGTGAGCCATTGAGCAAACCGAGCAACAGCGATTTGATAATTGAGCGCTCCTCTGGCGAGCGCCTTATTATAATGCCGGCGCAAGAGACAACTCATACTGAGAAATAGCTACTGGCTAACAGAGCCCAGTAACTTTTGACCGGGCGCAGGGCCCTCTACGGGCAGGCCGTTTTGCACCACCAACTCACCTGCTACCAATACATGCAGCATGCCTGTGGGTTTTAGGTAGGGGTCACCATAGACTGCATTAGCCGCAATGGTCTGGGCATCAAAGATCACTAAATCTGCGTCGGCACCGCGCTGAATGCGCCCCTTGTTTTTAAATACAGGCGATGCCTGCTCCATCCACTGGGCCTGATAGAGGCTAGATCTGGCCAGCGCGTCGGATAGGCTCAGCACCTCGCGCTCACGCACATAATGGCCCAGTAGCCGAGAGAATGTGCCAGCTATATTGGGGTTGGTGGGAATACTGGTATCTATAGCCGGCAGTGCATCTGTAGAAACCATCATGCCTGGCCATTGCAGAGCAGTTTCAACCCAGTCCTCCTTCACATAATGGTGATTCACCATACCAGTGGGCTGTTCTTTGGCGTATTTATCCCAGGTCTCTTTGGTTAACCACTCACCCGTAGCCACCCACTGCACATCTTGGTAACTGATATCAAAAATAGCCTGCCAGTCGCGGCGGCGGAAAACATCAGCAGAGATACTGGTGCCACCAGCAGCGTAGGACAGGGTCTCGGTGGTGATATTGGCCCCAGCCTGATTGGCCTCATCAATCATAGCTAGCCAGTCGCCAATGCCGCCCATAGCATTGTGAGTAATATGACAGACAAACAGCGGCGCACCGGTTTCCAAGGCCAAATCAATTACCTCAACCAGACCTGCAGGGTCGCCTGTATAGCCCCGGCGCACATGGACAAATAGTGGCACATCCCGCTCGGACGCCACTTCAAATAGCATGCTTAACTCCGCCTCAGAAACCGCCTCGGTCATATAGTCCAGAAGCACACCAATACCCAGACCACCGCTATCCAAACCCTGGTTAAGCAGCAGGCGCATCTGCTCAATTTGCGCCGCTGTGGCGGCTTGCATCCAGGCGGGCCCAGCCATGGTTAAAATCTTATCGCCGGCAAAAATATAGGGCATATCTACGCCCTCAATAACCTTGGTGCGCACTGCCCAGTGGCCCACGGAGGAACCATAATTAATCTGCGCACCATCGCGAAAGTGCTCGCCATAAAAGCTGACCGGGAAAGAGCCTGCCTCCAGTTCTAATTGAGTAGTAATACCATCGAGTAGATTCACCTGCTGGCCCAGCAGAGTCGGCGTATGACTGTGAATATCAATAAAGCCCGGCGCAACCACTAATCCGGAGGCATCTATGGTTTTATTGCCCCGCAAAGGCTGCTGTGAAATTTGGCTAATAGAGCCATCTCTAATACCCAGATGGCGAATAGCATCCAGTTGAGTCTCAGGGTCGATAACCCGCCCATTGGCAATCACCAGATCATATTCAGAGTCCTGACTGCAGGCTGCCAAGCTCATAGATAGAACAGTTAAAATCAGCAGTCCCAGGGGTCTGGGTAGTATTGTTGTCATCGACGCCTCACTTATTATTATTTTAGGCCAATTAATTTTCGCTGCTGCGCGCTTTAACTCTTCTCTGCACAATAGTCCCGACAGGCATCGCCAAAGACTGCAAAAATTGCTCTATAGAAATCATTATTGCGCACCTGCCATTCCGGATGCCATTGCACCGCCAGGGCAAATTGCTTGGCCGCTGTGACCGACACGGCTTCAACCAGACCATCCTCTGCCACTGCTTCAATAGTCAGACCCTCAGCCAGCTGATCAATACCCTGCCCATGCACGGAGTTAACCATTGGCTTAGTATCACTCGTTATAGAGGCTAACAGACCATTAGCTTGCACATTAACAGCATGGGCCAGCCCATACTGAACCTCCACCGCAGCAGTTTTATCCTCGCGATGATCTAGCATGCCGTCAATTTCATAGACCCGCTGATGCAATGTGCCACCCATGGCCACATTGAGTTCTTGCAGACCGCGGCAAATACCTAATACAGGTATTCCGGCAGCAATAATCTGGGGTATTAATGCCAGATTGGTTTTATCGCGCTGGGCATCCCGGCTATCGTCGCCGGGAGCCGGCTGCTGGCCATAATGGTGGGGCTCAATATTGCTATAGCCGCCGGTTAGTAGCACACCATGGATAGGGTTTAGAATACTGTCGATACTCCTCTGATCACCGAGCGCCGGAAGTATCATAGGCATACAGCCAGCACCCTCTATCACCGCGGTTAAATATTTTTCTCCGGCAGAATGGTACTGATGAGCACCATTTAAGGCGCGATCTGCGGTTACCGCTACCAATGGCATAGCTGCTGAGTGGCTCACAGTTAATCTCTCCTAATGGTCCTTATTAGACCTATCTGTTACTAAAATACAAGCACATCATCGCTGTGCTCTTATAGCCTGGGTATAGCGCAGGCCATGGCGAAATAGGCCCTTAGCTGCCTGCGGTTTTTCTCTACCGAATAGATCAGATAATTTTCAGGCCGAGGGAGCCTCCGATTAATCAAACCCTATTGTGATAAAACTTGTCAGGGTCTATGGTAAGCACCATTATTTAAACGTACAAGTAATTAAACAGGCATTTAAATCAGTTTAAAAACAGGAGCATAACTGCCCCCATGTCGACTACCAATCCAGCTATACATCAAGAGCGACGGCGACTTTTAATTGATGCCACTATTACCGCGATTGCCGAGTTTGGCCTGTCTAAACTAACTCTGGCTAAAATCAGCTCTATTGCCGGATTAACCGCGGGCACGGTAAATTTTTACTTTGATAGCAAAGAGACATTGCTGTTGGAAACTCTTAATTTTGTCTCTGAAGAATTTGATCGCGGCGTGGCTCAGGCGCTTCAGCAGGCGGGGCCAGACCCAGCCAAACGCCTAGCGGCCATTATTGACGCCTCTCTCGACCCAGAGATTACCGAGCACCGCAAAATGGCTGTATGGCACGCCTTTGACTCAGAGAGTCGCGGTCGCGAGGACTATCAGCGCATCAGGGGCAACCTGGATAAACAAAACTTTAAGTTGATTCTCAATCTCTGTGAGCAGATTATTAATCAGGCCAATAAGCAGGCGCAGATCAATGCGCGGGCCATTGCCAATGCCATCTCAGGAATTACCGATGAAGTGTGGAAAGAAATCCTCTTTGCCGGTGAAGACTATGACCGCGACGATGCGCGCCAGGTATGCCAGAGCTTTCTCGCCAGCATATTTCCCTGGTGCTATCAGATGCCTGAGCAAAATAGTGCCAGCACCGACCCTGAAACCAGTCCAGTGCATATAACTCAAGCCAGCCTGAATGATCTGGAGCAGCTGGCAGTGCTATTCGATCTCTACCGTCAGTTTTATGAAGAAGAAGCTGATCTGAGCCTGGCCCACCAGTATATTAAACAACGCATACAGACCCAGAGCTCGACTATTTTTATCGCCTGGGATAATGAAAGTGCAGATAAAAAGGCCATTGGCTTTACCCAGCTGTACTCAACATTTTGCAGTGTCGAGGCCTCGGCGATCTGGGTGCTCTATGATCTCTTTGTAGACAGCAGCAAGCGCGATCAAGGCGTGGGCAAGGCTCTGATGAATCGGGCCAAAACCATGGCCCTGGAAAGCGGTGCATCGCGTATTGATCTGGAGACCGCCATAGATAATATCAATGCTCAGGGGCTCTATGAGGCTCTTGGCTACAGGCGAGATAGTGAATTCTACAAGTACTCTCTAGCGCTATAGATCTCTACTCCTGCCCAGCGAGGGAGGCCATCAGATAAATCAGCTCCAGACCCAGGGTCGCGGCGGCCAGAGACGTAATTTCGGCATGATCATAGGAGGGCGCCACCTCCACCACATCTGCGCCTACCAGATTTAAGCCCACCAGGCCGCGAATAATTTTTAATGCTTTGTCACTGGTAATACCACCGGCCACCGGGGTTCCAGTACCGGGCGCATAGGCCGGGTCCAGACAGTCAATATCAAAGGTCAGATACACCGGCATATCACCAACTCGCCGCTTAATGGCAGCGACAATATCCGCAGCAGCCATATCATTGACCGCCGCTGCGTCAATCACCTCAAACTGATGATCCTCTGGGTTATATTCGGTACGAATCCCCAGCTGAATAGAATGGGCTGGATCAATCAAACCCTCCTGGGGCGCAAAATAAAACATGCCCCCATGATCAAACTCCGAGCTCTCTTTGTAAGTATCTGTATGGGCATCAAAATGCACCAGAGCTAGAGGGCCACGTTGCTGATGTATCGCCCTGAGCAGAGGCAGGGTGACAAAATGATCACCACCAATACTCAGGGTTTTTTTACCCTTGGCATGAATGCCGCCTACAGTGTTGACCACAGTATCGATCATCGACTGAGACTCACCTGGCGCAAATTCCAGGTCCCCATAGTCAACCACATTTAACCGATCCATAGCGTTAAAGGTCCAGGGCCAGCGCTTCTCTTCCCAGCGCAGATTGCCCGATGCCAGTCGCACACCCTGGGGGCCGTGGCGGGTTCCAGCCCGGCCGGTAGTCGCCAAATCATAGGGAATACCCAGCACCACTAAATCTGCCGTATCTATATCGCGGGATAAAGGCAGGCCCAGGTAACTCTGGACATTGGCAAACATGGAGTAGCTATCAATCGGCTTGTTATCGGACATATCTCATCTCTCTATCACCTGGGCTGACGCCCAGTTTATTTTTTAGTCGACCCAGATACCCTGCTCGCGCAGATCCTCCAGAGTCAGCCGCAAACCCTCGCGCAGAGCCGTCACCAACTCATCCACCTGGGCTCTGGTAATAATTAGCGGCGGTGAAATAATACAGATATTGATAAAGGGCCGCACCAGCAGCCCCAGTCGCTGACAGTGGCTATCTACCATCTCGCCGATCGCGTAGTCTTTTTCCAGCAGGTCCTCTTCATCTCGGCCCTGTATAGTCATCTCCACTGCAGCCATTAACCCTGTGCCGCGCACATTGCCCACCAGTGGATTTTCTGCCAGGGTTCGCAATTGCTCTTGAAAATAGGGCCCCACTTCCAGCACATTCTGCAGCAGATTTTCCTTTTCCAGAATATCCCAGCTGGCCAGAGCGGCAGCGCAGGCCACCGGATTACCAGACCAGGTATAGCCATTGGAGTACAGACAGCCATCGGCATTGTCGCCACTGATCTCTGCCATAAACTGATCTGACACCGCATAGCCACCCATGGGGATATAACCTGAGGTCACGCCTTTGGCGAAGATAATAATATCCGGCACTATGCCAAATACCTTTTCCGAAGCAAACCAGTGGCCCAGACGACCAAACCCGGTGACCACCTCATCGGCTATATAGGTAATGCCATAGCCTTTGACCATCTGCCAGCAGCGCTGATGATAGTCTGCCGGGGGCACAATCACCCCGCCACTGGCCAGAATTGGCTCGGCGATAAAGCACATAATATTTTCCGCGCCTATCTCAAGAATTTTCTCCTCAAGCTCAGCAATCAGAAAATCACAGAATGCTGCTTCGGTCTCAAACTGAGGATAGTAGTAATGGCAGGGAGCTGATAAAAAATGCACACCTTCGCGAATCGTATCCATAGCGGTTTTATCCCGCTCTTTGCCGGTGACTGAGGCGGAGAGATAGGTACTGCCATGGTAGGCTTTTTCTCGGGTAAGAATCTGTTTGCGCTGAGGCGTACCCTGGATATTGCTAGCCAGCTGGCAGAGGCGCAGGGCCGCGTCTACAGCAGTGGAGCCACCAGTGGTAAAGTAAATACGATTGAGGTCACCTGGGGTCTGGGCAGCAATGCGCTGAGCCAGCTCCACCTCGCGATTATTAATCAATGAGAAGGTAGTGGCATAGCTTAGGGTCATCATCTGCTCGGCCACTGCATCGGCAATCTCACGACGACCGTAGCCCGCCTGCATGCACCACATGCCTGCTGGACCGTCCAATAGTCGATTACCCTCGGCATCGAAGATATAGGCGCCCTCGCCCCTTACAATTACCGAGCTGGAGTCATCTTCGCCCAGTGCCGACAGATCACCCCAGGGGTGCAGGAGGTGCTGATTGTACTTATCTCTGTAGCTATCACTTTTCACTTTATTTGCCTTTATAGCTTAAAAGGAGATCTCTCTATAGAAAAAGCGGTCTATTCCAGGGCTGCATACTGGGCGCTGGCTCAAACTAAAACCGGTCGAGGGTTTTATAGTACATCATGCCAATGGCCATAGCGGGCCTGCGCAGTAATTTGCCTCCGGGCCAGGGCAGATGGAACATTTTATTCATAATATCCAAGCGCTGGGTATTTCCATCCACCGCCTCGGCAAGAATACGTCCCGTCATATGGGTGGGCGCCACCCCATGACCAGAATAGCCACTGATATACAGCACATTGCTATCTTTGATACGGCCAATTTGGGGCATACGACGCAGGCTAATACCCATTCGGCCAGACCAGCTGTAGTCGATCTTTACCTCTTTGAGGCTGGGGAATACCTTGAGCATTTTTGCGCGCATAATCTCTGTGGCATTGGTGGGGTCGAGGCCAGAATAATTGGAGAGCCCCCCAAATAGCAGTCTTTTATCCGCTGAAAGCCGATAGTAATCCAACGCCGTTCGCGAGTCACAAACAGCTACATCGCGCACCATAGTTTGCTGTAGCTGCTCTTCAGTTAATGGTTCTGTGCCTATAACACAGCTGGTGGCAGGCAGTACTCGAGCATCCAGATAGGGCACCAGATTGCCCATATAGGCATTGCCGCAGAGGATCACATGATTGGCACGCACTGAGCCTTTTTCGGTCTGTACGGCGGGATTTTCGCCATAGGTAATACCGGTAACCCTGGTCTGTTCAAAAATCAACGCACCCAGAGACTCTGCCACCTTGGCTTCACCAATACAGAGATTAAGCGGCTGAATATGGCCCCAATCTTCCCGGTAATAGCCGCCCAGATAAACATCTGAATTTATATACTGTTTAAGCTCATCGCGATCGAGCAGTTGAATCTTCGGGTCTTTGTCTGCCCATTCCCTATAGTCCTTTAAGTGGCGCTTTCTTAGCCCCACTTCGCAGTAACCCCATTTTAGGTCGCAGTCGATCTTATATTTCTCGATGCGCTGCTTGATAATTTCAACGCACTCCACTCCCATATTTTCCACGACCTCAACACCTTCGCTGCCGATATTGGCTTTAAATGCACTGGGGTTTTGGCCATAGCCTCCAATAATCTGCCCACCATTGCGGCCAGAGGCGCCCCAGCCAATGCGATTGGCCTCTAACAGGGCCACCTTGTAGCCTAGCTCCCCCAACTCTAGGGCGGTGGCAACACCACTAAAGCCGCCACCCACAATTACCACATCAACCTCTATATCCCCTTCCAGCTCAGGATAGTCAGTCTGCCAATTGGCGGATGCAGCGTAATAGGACTCTGCGTGCTCTCTGGTATCTGCTGTGGCTTTTAAAAACATAGTTTCTCTCTACCTGTGGTTTAGACTGACAGGTTAAGCTGATGACAGCGCTTTCAGGTACCAGCTGATAAATTCCATCAATGTAGCTTCGTATTCCGGATGATAGGGCCCTGGCTCAAAGAACCTGGAGTTCACCCCCTCATTGTTACGCAGAATAATATATTCATCCTCAAGGCTGGTGTGGTGCCAGAGCCAGGTGACTTTTTCCACCTCATAATCCACGCCCTCAACTGCATCTCCATTGACATACCAGACTACTTCCATATCGGTTTCAGTCAGATTTCGAGGAATAAAGCGATAGAGCACACAGTGATCTGGGTAGTTGAGCATAAAGGTTAGAGGACCCATCTGAAAATCACCGGCACCCCCATCATAGCCTTGCATATTGCCCATTAATGGCGCGACGGGCTGGCCATCGCGACTACCTGTTTTAAAGCCTTCGTAGAGTGCGTAGCGACTGGTATAGGAACAGGCACCAAAGGCGGTGGCATCGTTGTAGTAGCCATAGTATTCCTCAGCAATACCCGCCACACCGGTAAGCTCCTCAGCTCTGGCCCACATGGCTTGATTGATCGGTTTTACTTTTTCGGAGGGCGCTTCCAGAGTATGCAGCTTGGCGTACTGGCGATGGGAACTGGAGCAGTGATAGCACTCCAGATAGTTCTCCAGCACCAGCTTCCAGTTGGCATTAATTCTGTAGGTCTTGCGCTCAGCCACCTTGGCATTCTCGAGATCGTAGGCGCCCAGCTGTCTGCTGATATTCTCCAGCGGCGCTATAAAGTCCGGAGCATTCGGGTCGCAGTTAATAAAAATCATGCCCTGAAAGACTACAAAGCGCACTTTCTTAAGGGCATAGTCCTCGCACTTAAAGCCCTCCAGTTGGTCCATTTCCCGGGCAGATTTTAGATGGCCATCATTGCCATAGGCCCAGCCGTGATAGGGGCAGATAAAGGCTTTGCGATTACCGCTGGGCTCTTCACAAACCCTGGCTCCGCGGTGGCGACAGATATTGTGCATAGCACCGATCTGGCCCTTATTGTCGCGGCTGATAATGATCGAGTCCTCGCCTACATCGAACAAGAAGTAGTCACCATTTTTAGCGACCTGACTGATATGCCCGGCATACAGCCAGCTCTTAAAAACAATATGCTCTAGCTCCGCTTCATAGGTGACATGGGAGCGGTAAAAATAGGGGTTTATGGCAAAGCCCGGCTTTTCTAGCTGGGCACTGGCCATTGCCGTCATTTTCTCTCTATTATCAAGGATATCGGTAGCAATAATTTTCATGGGGAAACCTTATTAACCAGCCACTTTTATAAGCTTTATTATGATTTCTCAGCACTATACCCCAGCTGCTTAAATCATTATATAGCCAACTAAATAGCCATATAGTTGAGTGCTAAACTGAGGCTAACTACATTGATCGCAGATACCAGTTGTAGTCTATATTAGAAACCTGGGCAGAAAACTGCTCGCATTCCCCGCGCTTAACCGTGCCGTACATACGGCAGTACTTGGCCCCTAAATAGTTAGGCAACACTGCAGCCATATCAAACTTATCCAGAGCCTGAGGCCAAAGTCGCGGCAGAATAATCTCCTCGATCATCTCCTCACCCTCTTCAATCATCTCGTCTGGGTCGCACTGATGGGTCAATCCATGGTGAATACCTGCGGCCAAGGCGGCCATTACCAGGTAGGGATTGGCGTCAGCGCCGGCAACCCGATGCTCAACCCGGCGGTCCCTGTGCTCGGAAACCGGTATACGCAGAGAGACATCTCTATGGTTGTAGCCCCAGTTGGGAGCCAGCGGCGCAAAATTGCCGGGAATAAGCCGCCTGTAGGAATTGGCATTAGGAGCAAAAATAGCCATGGATTCAGCCATGGTCTCGGCCAGGCCACCAATCGCATAGCGCAGATTATCCGAGATAGCCGGCGTCTGATCAGAATCTAGATCAGCGAAGATATTTTCTCCCTGGGCATTGTAAAGGCTGCAATGGATATGCAGGCCACTGCCAGTAAGTTCGGTAAAGGGCTTGGCCATAAAGGTGGCCGCCAAACCATGCTGGCGAGCAACGCCTTTGACAATCCGCTTTAACAGAATGCCGTGATCACAGGCGGCAACCGGATCATCCACATGGTGCAGATTGATCTCATACTGCCCCGGAGAAAATTCCGAGTGCACTGTGGTCATAGGTACGTTCTGAGCCTCGCAGGCCCGCCGCACATCTTCAAGAAAGTCGTCCTGATCCCAGAGATCTTCGGGCATAGCGTACTGAGTACCCACCTGATCCGTGCTGGTACCAGGTACCTTGCCTAACTTTGGCTTGGGCAGCCCATCAGGGCCTGCCTCCACCAGATAAAACTCAAGCTCAGTAGCGACCACTGGCTTTAAGCCCATAGAGTAGAGCGGCTTAAGAGCATTAATCAGCGCATTGCGACAGTCATACTCTGACGGATCACCATCCAATTGGGCGAAAGTAGCCAGTATCTGGGCTGTATCAGACTTTAGCCAGGTAATAGGCGCCAGACTGTTGGCCACGGGCAAGATTAGCTTGTCCGGGTCACCCTCGGCCATCACAAAATCCAGCTCTTGGCAGAACTCCCCCAATACATTGAGCAGAACTGTGGATTCCGGCCCCTTAACTCCATGATTTAAAAAGCTATCAAACTCGCTTGCCGGAATACGCTTGCAGCGCAAAATACCATTTAAATCGGGCATCAGCAGTTCAAGCATGGTGATCTCAGGATACTGTTTTAAGAATGCTTGCAGTTCCTTATGGCTGGCAATACTCATGGTTCCCCTCAGTTTCTTATTATGTGTTTTTTTATCTGACTCTAATGTCAGCCCGGCTGGTGCTTCACCAGCAGCGCATCCAAACCAAGGCAGCCATTGGCCAAAACTTTGACAGGATTAATATCAATCTCGGCAATTAAATCGGCAAACTCCACCGCCAGTACCGACAGCCGCGCTGCGGCTTCAGCATAGGCCTGCACATCCACTGGGGACGAACCTCTTACACCTGCCAGCATAGGGCTCATTTTCAGCCTGCCAATCGCCTCAACTGCAGAGGCGCTATCAAAGGGCGGCAATAGCACTGTGGTATCTTTGAGCATCTCAGCATAGAGTCCGCCAAAGCCAAGTACCACAACAGGACCAAACTGCTTATCTGTGCTGATACCCAAAATCATTTCAACACCCTGAACCTCAACCATAGGCGCCACCATGGCAGCACTGCCCAGTCGATGGCTTAAATCCTGATAGGCCTCTAGCAATTCTGCCTGAGAAATAATATTTAATATTACCCCGCCCTGATCGGACTTATGGGCAATACCGGACGCCGCAGTTTTTAGCACCAGGGGATAACTTAGCAGGCCCGCAGCTTTAACTAACTGGCTCTCAGTTGCAACTTCAGTGCCCACTACCATGGGGATATCAAAGTCCGCCAAAAATTGGCTGGCCAGCGCCTCGGATACCTGCTGCTGCGACTGCAGATGCTGGCGCCAATGGGCGAGCTTCTCGGCGTCCAAAACTGGTAAGCGCTGGGCCGGCTGCTGCTGAAAGTCTCTGTAATCTAACAGACAGCGGGCACCCACCAAAAACTGACTCACCCCATCAATGACCGGAAATCCCCCCTGAGTCGACGTTATGGCCAAACTGTCGCTGCCACTCCCCTGCCTATTGGCCACTAGAAAAACCGGCTTGCCTGTCGCCCCCTGAGCCTGGTGCAAATACTCCATATAGGAAGGGTAAACCTCACTGTTCGGGCCCCGGTCATGAACCACAGCGCCCAGAGCTGTATCAGTACTCTCCAGCAATGCAGTAAAACAGGCGGCCATATTGGCAGGTGCGTCGCCACCCCCGGCGCCCCAGCCATCCAGCGGATTTACCGCAGGCAGGCCTGGGTCGAGCAACCCTTTCAGACGATCCAAGATTGGAGCATCCAGCCGAGCCAATGGCACTGAATACTGGTCCGCAAGATCGATCAACAGTTGACGCTCACCCCCAGAGTCATGCAGACAGGCAATGCCACCAGCCGCTGGGGCCTGAGGCTGAGCAAACATAATTAATGCAGTGGCCAGCTGATCCATATCCTCGACTCGCTGAACGCCATAGCGATCAAATACTGCTGAATAGCTTTTATCCGTGCCCGCCAAGGCACCGGAATGAGACAGGGCCATTTCCGCTGCCAGCGCAGTGCGCCCAACTTTTAACACCACAATGGGAATATTGCGGGCAATGGCTTTTTTAAAGGCTGCAATTAGCTTCTGGGGATAACGACTGGTCTCAAGGAATAAGCCTACAACTCTAGTCTCAGGAAGATCCAGGACATAGTCCAGGTAGTCCTCCATGGCTACCGTTAGCTCATAGCCACTGGACAGAGCAAAATTAAAATCAATACGCTGCTCACAATCCACAATGCCTGACATACCGGCACCGGACTGACTAATCAGCGCAACATTGCCGGGATAGCGGTGTTCTCTGGTATCAAAACCCCCAGCCAGCACCTGATCGCGCACATTGTAAAAACCCATAGCATTGGCGCCAGCCACCAGCAGGCCCGCCTTTTCAGCCTTTGTCTGGATACGCTGTTTTAGCAGCGGAGCAGTGTCCTCTTTAAGAATAAGGGAAGAAAAAATAGTGCAGGCTTTAATACCCAGGGCAATCAATTCATCCAGGGCGGCCTCAATGCGCTGATCGCCAATGGCAAAAATTACATGCTCGGGCAACTCAGGCAGATCGGAGAGGGAGGCATAGCAGGGCACTCCTGCAACCTCTGAGTAGTTGGGGTTCACGGCCAGCAGGGTACCAGTGAACCCTCCTTTGCGCAGATTGACAAACACTTCATTACCCACTGAGCCTGCCCGATTGGAGGCTCCCAGCACAGCAATAGAAGCTGGCTTAAGCAGTGGCCGCAACCTGTGCTCGGTCATTAGAAGTCCGGAGCTGGAGTCTGTCTTTTGCGCGGTGGGTTAAATACAGCACCCTCAATTACGGTGCACATGGCCATTACTCGCGTCCACTTCAGTTCGCGCTCATAGTAGATTTCAGCCACTAGCTCCTGCCCCACCTTGCCGTATTGAGCGTCCACCTGGGCAAAGGCCACATTGGTTTTGGCCGTAGGGCACCAGGCCGCAGTGGTCACAGTACCTACCTCTTTGCTGCCGGCATATATAAAGGCGTGCTCCGCAGGCTTATTACCCTCAACATCCAGATAGACAAAGGCGTAGCGAGAGCCCTCTTTCTTTTCTTTAAGCAGCGCTTTACGCCCGTTAAATACAGGCTTGTCGAAAGACACTAACCAGCCCAGCCCCAGTTCAAAGGGAGAGCGAGAACGGCCAGTGCGAATGGCTTCTTCGGCGGGGATAAAGTCTACACCAGCCTGCAAAAAGCCGGTCTCGGTGCGCAACATATCCAGTGCTGCGCTGCCGATGGCGCGAATACCCCAGAGCTTACCGGCCTCAAACAGCCTGTCCCAGAAGGTTTCTGCCAGCGCAGGGTCAACCCAGATCTCATAGCCCAGATCGCCAGTAAACCCGGTACGACTGATCATTACCTCTGAACCCTCAAAGGGATAGCGGTTGATACCAAAGGGCTTAAGGTTTTCTATACCAGTAAAACCCATATTCTTAAATACGGAGCAGGAGGTAGGCCCCTGCACTGCCAGTGCGGCAATCTCGGCGGTCTCGTCGACAATGGTTACATCAAAGCCTTCAGCCGACCACATCAGCCAGTCGAGACAGCGAGCATAGGCGCAGAGTCGATAGTCATTTTCACCCAGATGGAAAATAGTACCATCGTCCATCACCTGGCCATTGTCATCACACCAGACTGTATAGGCCACGCGATCAATACCTAGTTTACTGATATCTCTGGTCACCAGACGATTGAGATAGGCCTCGGCATCGGGCCCAGTAAAGCGATACTTGATCATAGGCGATATATCAAATACGCCTGTATTACTGCGCACAGCAAAATACTCCTGCTCAACACTGGTATAGGCTGCAGCGCTTCTGTAGCCCTTCCAGTCTTCCCAGAGATTGATTTCACAGGCCGCCAGGCACCGGGAATAAAACGGCGTTTCCAGAATCATTGTTTCATCATGGGGAATCATGCTGATTGACCTCGCTTAATAATTTCTTTCGCAGCGTTGTGACCTGCCAGGCCCATCACACCTCCACCCGGGTGGTTGCCCGCCCCGCAGAGATACAGACCATCCACTGAGGTGCCATATTGAGAGGCTCCGGGGAATGGGCGCATCATCAGTATCTGATCGAGGCTGATCTCGCCGTGATGCCAGTGACCACCATGAATATGGAATCGCTCTTCCAGATCAACAGGGGTCAATAATTCACTGGCAATAATGCTATCTCTCAGGCCCGGTGCGAAATCGGCAATTCGATCAAGCACTAGGTTTTTAAATGCTTCTTTGCTCTTATCACTCCAGCCCTCTTTCAGTTCATAGGGCGCGTACTGCACAATCACTGACATCACATGTTTGCCATCGGGAGCAAGGCTGGGGTCATGAATGGTTGGAATACTGATATCCATAGCTGGCGCCTGCGAATACTCACCGTACTTGGAAGCATTAAAAGCAGCCTCTATATAATTCATGCTGGGAGCAATCACCAGGCGCTGGCCCATCTGCTGCTCAGTCAAACCCTTGAAGGCTGGCAGGCTATCCAATGCTATATGCAGCTTGGCCGCATCTCCTTTCATGCGCAGGGTTTTTACCCGACGGGCAACACCGGTCTCGATATTGCTCAATCCCACCAGCTTGTTAAAGGTGGTTTTGGGATCGGCATTGGAAACCACCAACCCGGCATTGACTACCCGACCATCGGCCAGAGTGACGCCGGTGGCGCGATCCACATCAATATTAATTTTGCTAACCGCTGCACCTACTTCGATATCTACACCTTTGGCACGAGCAGCATCGGCCATGGCTTGGCCCACAGCGCCCATGCCGCCCTTCACTACCGCTGGGCCTTTGAAGCCAAAGATATCGCCCATGCGACGGTAAAGGTAGCCGTACACCGTGTTGGGTGAGCGCGGGCCCATATGGGAGCCGAGCAATGAATCCAGACTAATGGCGCCCTTGAGCAGCTCATTATCAAAATTCTCTTCCATCACATCATAGATATTGATCAGTGCCAGACGCATCAGATCACTCATATCCTCTTTGCCGAGCATTTTCATGCCCAGACCCAGCTTGGCTAGCGTAAGCCTGTCGGTCAGATTGCCTTCCACCAACTTGGGAGCCCGGCGATTAAAAGCACCGGCCAAAAGTTGGCAAAATTTTAGTATCTTCTTATTAAAGGCAACAAAGGCTTGGCGATCTTCTTCTGAGATATCTCCACCCTCAAGATTATTGCCATTAATCGTTAGATGGTTGCCATCTTCGGCCAGAGCAATAGTACTTAGGTCCCGGGCAGCAAGCTGCATACCCTGATTATTTAACCCCATAGCAGAGGCAATATCCGGATTTAACTGAAATAGCCAATGGGCACAGGAGGAGACTGAGAATTGATCGGCAAACTCGCTGGTCGCAGATGCACCACCCAGGCAGTCATTAGCCTCCACTACCAGAACACTGCGGCCATCTTTTGCCAGATAGGTCGCGCAAACCAAACCATTGTGTCCGCCGCCAACGACAATAACATCATACTTCTTATCAACATTAATCATCGTCATAACCTCCAGGTACAGTGTTATTGAGCTTTAAGTCCATCAGTATTTCTCGCGCTGCGTTGGCACCTGGTGCAGCCATAACACCACCGCCCGGGTGGCTGCCCGAGCTACACATATACATGCCTTTTACCGGGCCACGATACTGAGCATATCCAGGGAATGGGCGGTTAAACAGCAGCTGGTCAAAGGTCAGCTCGCCCATAAAGATATTACCCTCGGTAAGGCCTACTTCATCCTCAATATCCTTGGGTGTTCTGGTTTCACAGTGCAGAATTAAATCTTTAAAGTCGGGACTGTAGTTGCTGATTTGATCGATAACGGTCTTTTCAAAGCCCGCCTTGTCTTCCGCAGTCCAGTCTTCACCATTGACCTTAGGCGGCGCGTACTGCACAAATACCGACATCATATGCTTGCCCGGAGGCGCCATGGTGGGGTCGATCTGGGTGGGAATTAACATGTCCACATAGGGGTCCTTGGACCAGGTACCCGCCTTCCAGTCATCGTAGGCGCGCTCCATTCGAGGCAGGGAATCAATAAAGTGTTTCTCACCCAGGCAGAGCGGGCTATCTTTGGGCAGGCCGGTAAAGGTTGGCAGGCCGTCCAGGGCAATATTGAGCTTGCCGGAGGAACCGCGAATTTTAAAATTCTTGGCCTTGGTCACTACATCACTGGGCAGGTCTCCCTCGTCCATAATCTTTAGGAAGGTGCGTTTGGGATCCAGGTTTGAGACTACAATATCAGCGTAAAGCTCATTGCCATTGGCCAGAGCAACGCCTTTGGCTTTGCCGTTCTTAACAATAATCTGATCTACCTCAGCATCGCACTGGATAGTACCGCCAAAGGACTGAAATGACGCAGACAGTGCCGCTGCCACAGAGCCCATGCCGCCGCGGGCAAATCCCCAGGCACCCACAGAACCGTCCACATCACCCATATAATGGTGCAATAGAACATAGGCGGTGCCCGGCGAGTAAACACCCAGAGCCGTGCCAATAATGCCACTGCCGGCCAGGTGAGACTTGATAACATCGGACTCAAAGTATTCGTCGAGAAAGTCACCAATACTCATGGTCCAGAAGCGCATGGTATCGGCCAACCCCTCTTCTCCCATGCTGCCAAAAGACTTGGCCAGCACCGCCAGCTCCTTTAAATCTCTGGGCTTTAGGGAGGTGGGATCTGGCGGGGTACGCATTAAAAACGGACGAATCAATCTAGTTTGCTTCATCACATCGGCTTCGTAGCGCTCATAGGCACTGGCATCGCGCTTGGAGTGACGGGCCACTTCTCTCAGCAGGCGCTCATGATCTGCATGGTTGCCAAAATAATCGCCGTTTTCCTTAAAGGTCACACCGCCACCGTAGGGCACCACCTGCAATCCATGGCGAGGTAATTCCAGATCGCGGATAATTTCTGGTCGCAACAGGCTGCAGACATAGGAGCAGTTGGAGTACTTCCAATCCGTGTAAAGCTCACGGCTGACCGTGGCTCCACCTATATAGGAGTTTTTCTCCAGCACCAGTACATTGAGGCCCGCCTTAGCCAGATAGGCCCCGTTGGTCAGGCCATTATGTCCCGCGCCGATAATAATAGCGTCGTATTTGTTGGTCACTTTGCTCGCTCCGCATAATCTGGCAGCGCTGGGCTGCGCCAGTCAGGTCGACTGTGATTTCTAATTGTTGTCAATTTTCAGGATGCCCAAAGTCCCAACTTGTGTCAAATAGTAAATGAATGATTATTCATTTTTCGACCGCAAATCATTGATTCTTTATAGCCATCAATAGGAGTTTTTGTTACTGTTAATTGGGATTAGCAGTGGCGCAATCAAGCCTCAAATCACAGAGAAACCCCTGAATGGCAGCAGCAAAACACTCAGCTTCAAAGCGCTCAGTATCGGCCCAGGCCCGGCGGAAGCAGTTGATTATGGCGACCATTAAGTGCATAGCCCAAAAGGGTTTATCCGCGTTGACCATGGCCGACATCACCACAGAGGCAGGTCTTAGCCAGGGCATTGTAAACCTGCATTTTCAAAGCAAAGAAAAACTACTTATCGAGACTCTGCGTTATATTTCCGACGAATACCGCAGCGGGCTGGACAACATATTCCATGACCCCAAAAAAACCACTGCTGAAAAAATAACGGCCCATATCCGCTATGATTTCAGCCGCACAATTATTGACCGCAACAAACTGGCTGTGTGGTTTGCCTTTTGGGGTGAAACCAAATCACGCCCCACCTATCTGTCAATTTGCGCCGACTATATAGCCGATATCGCCAGCAACCTGACCCAGCTATTTGCCCAGTTAAAGACCGAGGGCAACTATGCTAATGTAGACCCGGAACTCACTTGCGTCTGCTATACCGCACTGGCCGATGGTCTGTGGCTGGACTTACTGGTCACCCCCAAGGGCTTAAAACCCAAGCAGGCATACAATGTGGCCATGCATTATCTGGCTACCCAGTTCCCGGATCATTTTCAGGCTTAAAATAATAATAGGAAACAGCCATGGATATTCAGCACAGCCAGAGCACCAGAAAGTGGCAACAGCAAGTTAGACAGTTTGTTGAGCAGGATCTGATTCCCTGGGAAGTGGAGGCTGAACTGAACAACGGCGTTATCCCGCAAGAAGTCAGCGAAAAAATGCAGCGCAATGCGATTGCTCTGGGTCTATCAAAAATGGATGCCCCAACTGAACATGGCGGCCTGGGTATGAGCATGGTGGATCAGTTGGCTGCCTGGGAAGAGTTGGGGCGAGTCACCAATGCCCTGTGCTGGTGTTTTCCGGAAGCCCAGCACTGGATGTTTGAGGCCTGTGCCCATAGCGAATACCAAATTAACAGATTTCTGCAGCCCCTAATGGATGGCAGCCTGCGAGAGTGCTACGCCATTACAGAGGCTGAGTCTGGCTCCCATGAAGTGGTCAATACCAAGGCCTCTACCTGTGAGGGTGGCTATAGTATCAGCGGCGAAAAATGGTTTGTAACCACAGCTAATCTGGCAGATTTCTTTTTCCTGCAAGCCAAAACCGACAATGGCGAAGACGCATTGTTCTTTGTCGACATTGATGCCCAGGGGGTTAGCATGATTGAAAATCCTGCATTCTCCCACACCTTCCCCTCCCATCACCCTACCTATAAATTCGACAATGTATTTGTCCCAGAGAAAAACCGCATAGGGGATGAGGGTGCAGGTATGGACTACAGCCGCAGTTGGTTTCGCCATGAGCGACTGACCATAGCGGCTCGCATGTTGGGCGCAGCCTCGCGCATGATTGAAGAAGCCACAGAATGGGCCAGCCAGCGGAAGATTCAGGGGGACTACCTGATCGACAAGCAGGCGACCCAATTTAGTCTGGCCGACAGTGTGACCGAACTCTGGGCTGCCAAGTTAATGGTATACGAGGCCGCTGCTGCCCATGATCGCGGCGATGATCTTAAATCTCAGCACGCTCAGTGCTCTATGGTAAAACTCTATGCCACCGAGATGGCCAACCGGGTAGCCGATCGCTGTCTGCAGCTATGGGGTGGTCGCGGCTACCGCCGAGACAATGCAGTGGAGCGTTTTTATCGCGAGGTGCGAGTAGACAGAATCTGGGAGGGTAGCAGTGAAATTCAGCGCATGGTAATTGCCAACGCACTGCGTAAGCGCGGACTTAAGGAAATGTAACCTCTCTATGGGCAATAGTCGCCGCCATTCCGCCCGCGTTTTTCTGCCTGTTATATTCAGCGCAGCGGCACTGGGATTTTTCCTGTGGAATGGGCAGGCTAATGATCAAGACAGCGCAATCCAATTAAATAACGATATCGAAAAGCGCCTCAATATCTATAACTGGGCCGACTATATAGACCCCCAGACACTAGTCGACTTTGAGCAGGAATATGGCATAGAGGTCAATTACGATATCTATGATTCCAGTGAAATGGTCGATGCCAAATTGCTGACCGGTCGCAGCGGCTACGATATTGTGGTGCACGCAGCCTCATTTACCGCCCGCTTTAAAGGTATTAATATCCTTCATCCGCTGGATACCAGTCGCCTATCTAACTGGCACCATTTAGAACCAACCCTGCTGCAAACTCTAGATCGTCAATACAGCAGCGGGCTAATGGGCAGCCCGTTTTTCTGGGGCACCACTGGCTTCACCTATAATGTCGACGAAATAAAAGCCCGTATGCCGGATGCCCCTCTAGATAGCATTCGCATGTTCTTCGACCCTGAAGTGGTCTCCAAATTTGCAGACTGTGGCGTCTCTATGCTGGATGATCCATTAACGGTAATCCCTCTAGCCATGATGTACCTGGGCTACCCAGCCAATAGCGTTGATCTCGACCAGTTGGCAGAAGTAGAACAGCTGGTGAAATCCATTCGCCCCTACATCAAATACTTTAGCTCCACCAAGATGCTGCTCGACCTGCCCAGTAAAGAGGTGTGTATGGCCATGAGTTGGTCTGGAGACTACGGAGTGGCAGCGGGCAGAGCCGCAGAGGCAGGCATAGATATCAATCTGGCTTACACCATTCCCAAAGAGGGCTCAGTTATCTGGTTTGATAATATTTATATCCCCAGTGATGCACCCCACAGGAACAATGCCTATCTGTTTTTAAACTATATGCTGCGCCCTGAAGTGATTGCCAGGTCCACCAACTATATTGGTTACGCCAATGCCAACAAAGATGCCATCAATTTTGTGGAACCATCCATAGCGAAGGACACTGCAATCTATCCAGATCAGCAAGTGTTACAGAGAATGCAGACCACTGAAGTACTGACGCCTAAAATGGAGCGCAGACGCTCGCGAACCTGGACGAAAATAAAAACTGGCCTATAACAAAACAAGCGACCCAACCCATGACAGCAGCAACTGATAAAGAAGCGCCAAAACTGCCTGAAACGGATTTTACAGAGACCCCCTGGCTGGACCCTCAGGCTGCCCCCCTTATACAGATTAAATCTCTGAGTAAAGAATTTGACGACTTCACCGCCGTAGACAGTATCAGTCTGGATATTTATCAGGGCGAGCTGTTCACTATTCTCGGTAGCTCCGGCTGCGGCAAATCAACATTGCTACGCATGCTGGCTGGCTTTGAAAATCCCAGCGCCGGGCAAATTATTATCGATGGCGTGGATATCAGTGACCTGCCTGCCTACGATCGCCCGGTCAATATGATGTTCCAGTCCTATGCGGTTTTCCCCCATATGACAGTGGCGCAAAACATTGCCTATGGCCTAAAAAAGGATCGCCTGCCCAACGCTGAAATCAATAGCAGAGTCCAGGAGATGCTTGAGCTGGTGCAACTGCAAGATCTGGCCGCGCGCAAACCAAAGCAACTGTCCGGTGGCCAGTGTCAGCGAGTCGCGCTGGCCCGGGCGCTGATAAAGCGACCCAAGGTTTTACTGCTGGATGAACCTCTGGCAGCACTGGATAAGAAGCTCCGCGAGCAGACTCAGTTTGAACTGATCAATCTCCAACACAAACTGGGCACCACATTTATTGTGGTTACCCATGATCAAGAGGAAGCCATGACACTGTCCTCCCGCGTGGCAGTTATGGATGCGGGACGCTTTGTGCAGATAGGCACACCACTGGAAGTCTACGAATTTCCGCTCAATCGCTTTGTGGCTGATTTCTTTGGCACCATCAATCTCTTTGATGCCACAGTGACCAGCAGCGTGCAAGTGGACAGTTGCACCCATACTATAGAGGCGGCACTCGACAAGACCGGCACCCTGGTAAAAGCAGACTGCAGCCATCAGCTTAACCAGGGGGATATTATTTCCATTGGTGTGAGACCAGAAAAGCTCAGTATCAGCCAGAAAAAACCCAGGGGTAAAAATCTCACCATTACCAACGGTATAGTTGAGGATTTAGCCTACTATGGCAATCGTTCTATCTACAGAGTGCGCAGCCACTCTGGTCGTATGATTCAGGTCAGTGCACAAAATTTTCAGCGCACCAAAGAGCTGGTTCTGGAATGGGACGATCAGGTCTATCTATCCTGGGATTCCAGTTGCTCTGTGGTGCTACCGGAATGAGCCAGGCCAATCACAGTATCCCACTGGGAGATAAATTATGGCGCTGGCTGGTGATATCCCTGCCCTACTGGTGGCTAGCTATTTTCTTTCTGGCCCCCTTTGCCATTGTATTTAAAATTAGTTTTGCCGACCCGGTTGTAGCCCAGCCGCCGTTCTCCAATTTTTTTGACTTTAGCCCAGGTGCCGAGAGCTGGCTGCTGGCCACTCTGGATAACTATCGCTTTATCACCGAGGACAATCTCTACTGGATCAGCTATTTTAAGTCATTAAAAATCGCCACTATTTCCACAGTGCTCTGTCTGTTATTGGGTTACCCCATGGCCTACGGCATTGCCAAGTGCCAACCTGGAACGCGAAATATACTGCTTATGCTGGTTATTCTGCCCTTCTGGACTTCCTTTCTACTGCGGGTCTATGCCTGGATTGTAATGCTGGGTAAAACCGGTGCGATAAATTCGCTGCTATTGAAAATGGGCTTAATCACCACCCCCATTGAAATGCTCTATACCGATGGCGCTGTGTATCTGGGCATTGTCTACACCTATATCCCGTTTATGGTTTTGCCTCTCTACAGCGTGCTGGAAAAAATGGATACCAATCTGCAGGATGCCGCCGCTGATTTGGGCGCCCGACGCTGGCAGGTGTTTTTTAATATTATACTGCCCCTATCCATGCCCGGGGTGATAGCTGGCAGCATGCTGGTGTTTATTCCCGCCCTGGGAGAATTTGTTATCCCCTCGCTGCTCGGCGGCATAGACTCATTGATGATAGGACGCACTCTCTACGATGAATTCTTTATTAACCGCGACTGGCCGCTAGCCTCGGCAGTGGCCACAGTGCTGCTGTTTATTATTGTGGTTCCCATTATGTTGCTGCAGAGCAGCCTGAAGGAGCACTCATAATGAGCAGCCATAGAGGCCCCTCAACCTTTATTCTGTCAGTACTCTGCTTTGGGTTTGCCTTTTTATATGTGCCTATTCTGGTAATGATGGCCTATTCATTTAATGACTCGGCACTGGCTACAGTTTGGGGTGGCTTTTCTACTCGCTGGTACAGTGCCCTGCTGAACAATGAGCAGATTATTAACGCTGCCCTACTCAGTCTTAAAATCGCTGCCGTCAGCGCCACATTCGCCACTATTCTCGGCACATTGGCAGGGCTGGCACTGACCAGAATGCGTAGGTTTAGGGGTCGGTTTTTATTTACCGGCCTGATAGCTGCTCCCCTGGTAATGCCAGAGGTGATTACCGGCCTGTCTCTGCTGCTGTTATTTGTGAGTCTGCAGCAACTGATTGGCTGGCCTGTCAGTCGCGGAGCAAGCACCATTACCATCGCCCATATTACCTTTGCTATGGCCTACATTGCGGTGATTGTGCAGGCGCGGCTGGCCAGTATGGATGAGTCCCTTGAAGAGGCGGCCATGGATCTTGGCGGCCGACCCATGCAGGTAACCTTTGATATTACTCTGCCGCTGATTGCACCTTCAATGATCTCGGGCTGGCTGTTGGCTTTTACACTATCTCTGGATGATCTGGTAATCGCCAGCTTTACCTCTGGCGCTGGGGCCAGCACCTTGCCCATGGTGATATTTTCGAAAATTAAACTGGGGGTCACCCCAGACATCAATGCCTTGGCCACAATTATTATTGGTACCCTGAGCCTGGGTATCCTGATTGCCAGCTGGATAATGCTGCGCAGCCAGAGAAAAACCTCAGCACAGAGACAGTCAGGCTAGAGAACCGTCAGTGGATAAACTCTAGGCAGCCTGTATATGATCGGCAGGCACATAGTCAAAGATAAAGGTAATTCGGTCGTCCTTACCTTTATTCATCACGCTGTGCTGTTTCTGATTATTGATCTCGTAAGCCTTGCCCACTTCAAAGCGATAGGGTTTGCCATCAATCATAAAGCGCACTCTGGGGTTGGTGGTAATGGGAATATGGATGCGATGCCCGGCATGAAACGAGGGATGCTTATCAAAATGCGGGGTAATAAGACCACCGGATACTAGCTTGGCTGCCATAGCACGAATAATAGTGCCACCAGGGGGATAAAACTCGCGCAGAATGGATTCCATTAATGGCATTGCCGTCTCGGCCAGCAAATCCCAACCGGACTCCCGCGACACCTCAATGTCCGGCCAGCGCTCAGTATCAACAAACAGCATCATCAGTGACTGGGTTTGGGCATGCACATCAAAGGCTTTCTGACGGTAGCTGTTTTCCAGCCAATACTGCTCGTCGACAGAAAGAATAACATCCCGCAGCGCCGAACTATCGACCTGACCCAGATCCCGCAATGGAATACCTATATCCATCCCCTACCCCAATATTGTTGTTCTAGCGAAAAACCATTATCAAGTTCGTCTGGCAAGCGTCTCTGGTTGTTGCTGTGCCGCCCACCTCAAATTGTAAGTCAGGTGCTGCAGCAATGTCACCCCCAGGCCACTTATAGCTGATTAGTCGCCAATTTGGCGTGACAAACTCATTAATGAACCGGATAATCGAGAGCAAGTTTAGCGTCAACAATAGGCCGCTCAGAGATAAATCTCTAGGCATGCATTGACGTAGAATTCCCGCTCAAAAGCAGACCAGCCCACTAGAAATTAGCACAACCAGAAAGAAGAAGGATAAATATGAATATCGATGGCAAAGCCCTAGCCCAAGAACTCCGCGACAGCTTAGCAGTTGAGGTAAAACAGTTGCAGGACGAGCGCGGTATTACCCCGGGCTTAACGGTCATTTTGGTGGGCGAAGACCCTGCGAGTCAGGTCTATGTCCGCAACAAGGTACGCCAGACCAAAGAAGTCGGCATGATCAGCAACGAGATCAGAATGCCCGCAGAGACTTCTCAGCAAGCTCTCCTGGATGAGCTGGACAAACTGAATACTGATCCCGCGGTGCACGGTATCCTGGTGCAACTGCCCCTGCCAAAGCATATTGATGAAGCTTTGATTATAGATACCATTTTGCCTGAGAAAGATGTGGATGGTTTTCATCCTATGAATTCTGGCCGACTGTGCAATGGCGATGATGCCGCACTGGTCCCCTGTACACCCCAGGGATGTGTATTGCTAGCCAAAAAACATCTGGGCGACAACCTATCCGGCAAGCATGCCGTGGTTATTGGCCGCTCCAATATTGTTGGCAAGCCGGTGTCTCTATTACTGCTGCAAGAGAGCTGCACAGTGACCATTGCCCATTCTCGCACCAAAGACCTGTCCGCACTCTGCGCGACCGCCGATATCCTGGTGGCTGCGGTTGGGCGCCCCGAAATGGTCAAGGCGGACTGGGTTAAACCAGGTGCTACGGTGATTGATGTGGGCATTAACCGTATTGATACTGAAGATGGCAAAGGCCGTCTGGTGGGCGACGTAGATTATGCTGATGTTGAGCCCGTGGCCGATGCCATTACTCCGGTTCCCGGTGGTGTGGGCCCTATGACCATCGCCTGCCTATTAAAAAATACCGTAGAAGCCGCCCGCCGCTTTGGCTAGCCTGGGTAACCTGCTCACACAGCAGCTATAAAGGCGGGGGCTGTAAATAGAGGCGGTAGATTTACCCCACAGCTGTGAGGTACTATTTTGGCAACTTCAGACTCCAAAATAGCATAATAATTGAGGTGTACCATCAGCCAAGCCAAGGGTCCACAGTCAGTATTTAATCAGGCATTGCAGCATCTCAGGCAGGGCGAGCCACGGCTCGCCAACAATCTGTGCGATCAGGGTCTGATCCAGTATCCCAACGACGCCAATATCCTCTGCCTAAACGCTCAGGCGCACATCGCGGCCAAAAATCTGGAGGCCGCCCATGCCAATGTGTCCAAAGCCCTCAAGACGCACCCGGATTTTGCCACTGCCCATGAAGTCTATTCCGACTTGCTGCTGATCGAAGGCAAATTTGAACAGGCGATTGGCGGCTACCAACATGCTTTAAAACTGGCCCCAGACCGCAGCCGCATCAACAGCAAAATCGAGCGTGGAAAACAGCTATTACAGTCGCTTGACTCGGACTCTCAGGAACCTTTGAATGACTTGGCATTTAATAAAGAGCTCGCCCAGGCCAGGCAGCACAAGGCAGATGAAGAGCCAGAAAAAGCTGAGGAAATCTATCGCACCATACTTCGCAAGAACCCCAATCATGCAGAGGCTATGCGCCTGCTGGCAGCTGTAGCCACGGTGCACCGCAAACATGAAGATGCGGAACTGCTGTTATCAAGAGCCGTCTCCGTGGCACCAAAATTTTCCCGAGGCTGGCTAGACTTGGCCAAGACTCAGCTTGAACTGGGCAAGCATCCGGAAGCCATAATAAGTGCTGAGACCCTGGTTAGCCTCTCACCAGATATCGCCGAGTCCCATGTCGCCCTGGCAAATACTCAGGCCCAGTCCAATCTGACAGAGCAGTCTATTACTAGTTACCAGCGGGCCCTCGAGATCAACCCGGCTCATCCAGGTGCATTTTCTGGTTTGGCTCATCAGCTTAAAACCATAGGTAGGCAGCAGGAAGCCATTGCGACTCACCGACAGAATATTGCCCTGAATCCCACCAATTCAGAACCCTATTGGAATCTCGCCAATTTAAAAACCTTTAGATTTGAGGAGAGTGAAGTTTCCGATATGGAGACTCTGCTGGAAGACCACAGTCTTGAAGACCTGTCCTATGTTCAGCTCTGCAACAGCCTGGGCCTAGAGTACGAGGGACGCAGGGACTATGATCGGGCATTTAGCTATTTTCAGCGCTGCAACGATCGCCATCGACAATCCGAAAAATATGATCCGATTGGCCATGAGGTACTGATTGGCATGATCACAAAGATTTTTAGCCCTGAGTTTCTAAACCAGCATCATGGCCTTGGCCTGGAGGATCAGTCCCCTATTTTAATTGTTGGGCTACCAAGATCAGGATCTACCCTGATAGAGCAAATTCTGGCCAGCCATTCTCAGGTTGAGGGAACCCATGAGCTGAGTGATCTCGCCCAGGTAGTGCAGGACATTAAGAAAATCGGACCCAAGGGGTCGCATTTTCCAGAGAACCTAACCACATTGCCCGCAAATGCCTGGGCTGATATTGGCCAGCAATATATTGATCGAACCCTCAAGTACAGAACAGGCAGTCCCAGATTTATAGACAAAAACCCCAATAATTTTATCTATGCCGGGCTTTTAAAGCTGGTGCTACCCAAGGCTAAAATTATTAATGCCCGCCGCCACCCACTGGATAGTTGCTTTGGCAGCTACAAGCAACTTTTCGCCAGCGGCCAGCCCTTTAGCTATGACCTCACCGAACTGGGTGAGTACTATCTTCAGTACCAGGCATTGATGGAGCACTGGCATCAGGTGATGCCAGGGACGGTTCTGGATGTAGACTATGAAATGGTGGTCGCTGATCTGGATACCCAGGTGCGTCGCATACTCGACTACTGCGAATTGCCCTTTGAAGAGTCCTGTCTGCGCTTTCATGAAACAGACCGAGCCGTCAAAACCGCTAGCTCAGAACAGGTGCGGCAGCCTATCTATGCGAGCTCTGTCAATCTTTGGAAAAATTATGAGCCTCACCTGGAAGAGTTGATTGAGATTCTGGAGCCATTATTGCAGGCCCGGGGCGGTTGAAGTTCGCAGTATAAATGGCCACGCAGCCCACCCCATTGGGTAGACAGCAAAGCTTGACTTACTGCAAAATTTAGAGGTATGTTAAAGCCACTATAAAAAGAACAAAAAAGCCTAGAAAAGAACAAATTGATACGGGGAGTGTTAAAAATGAGTCGAGAAACCAAGCACCTCAAGCTCACACCGCTTGCGGCGGCCGTTGCAACGGCGCTGGCAACATCGCCATTGGTTGTAGCCCAAGAAAAGAGCGTTACCCTGGAAGAAATCGTAGTTACGTCGCGCAAACGCGCGGAATCTGTGATGGATATTCCTGCAGCAGTTCAGGCCCTCTCTGGGGAAGACCTCAAGGATATGGGTGCCCGCGGCATGTCTGACTACGCGCGGTTTATCCCGGCGGTCAATATTGTTGATTATGGGTCCGGCTTAGCCAACTTCGTGTTCCGAGGAGCCACCAGCGACCCCGGTTACGTGACTCAGTCAACATCCTCCCTCTATATGGACGAGATATCTCTGACCACTCAGGGGCAGCAGCCATCCATACGCATGGTCGATATAGAGCGTGTTGAAGCACTCTCTGGGCCCCAGGGCACTCTTTATGGTTCTGATTCCCAGGCTGGTACATTGCGTCTGATATCAAACAAGGCGCAGATGAATGAGACCAGCTTTACTGTCGACGGCAGTATTCGCAATGGCTCTGAAGGTGAAGGCAGCTACGATGGCTCTGTAGTCGCCAATTTCCCTCTGGTAGAAGATAAATTGGCCCTCAGGGTTGTTGGCTACAAAGCCAAAGACGGCGGCTATATTGACAATGTCTACGGCAAAACCATTACCAATGACCTGAAGGCTGACGATCTGTACGGCCGCTCTCCTTCGGGCTGGGGAACACTAGATAATGCTGACATAGTTGAAGATGATATCAATGACTATGAAGCTGAGGGTTGGCGAGCAGCTGTTCGCTGGGACATCAACCAAGACTGGAGCGCTACATTATCCACGATCCAGCAAAAGTCTGAGGCCGGATCTTTCAATGGCTTTGATCCCAATGTGGGCGATCTGCAAATTATTCGCTACAACGAAGAGTACATGGATGTCGACCTGGACATCAGCTCTCTGACCGTAGAGGGTGACCTGGGCTTCGCCCAGCTAGTTGCTGCCACCTCCTACTACAATTCTGAGACCGTCAGGGATCAGGATATTACTAATTATCACAAGTCTTACTCAGCCTACTATTGCATTCATTATGCCGGTGATGCTGCGGCCTATGCTCCCTACTACTTTGCGGTAGAAGATGGCTATATGTATGCCAGCGGTCTTTACTGTAGCTCTCCCACAGTGGAGGGCGACTTTTTCTCTAAATGGTACGAGGAATCTGGCAGCGACCGATTTAGTACCGAGGTGCGACTGTCCAGCCAGGGTGATACCTTTGACTGGCTGGTGGGCGCCTTCTACGAGGAGAGCAACTATTGGTACGAGGAACACTGGGGCTATCCAACAGGCAGTGTTAACGGCCGTGGAGAGCTGGAAGATAAGCTTTATCAGAATACTGTCAGCTATGCGTATAACGAGTGGCAGTACGGTGAAAGCTTCCCCGATGCCTCTGAAAACTGGTATGCCAAGAGTAGCGCAGATGCTGAGCAGACCGCAGTGTTCGGTGAAGTGGTTTGGCATATGAATGACCGCATGGATCTTACCGCAGGTCTGCGCTGGTTCGACCGGGAAAATGTGACCACCTACTACGAGGAACACCCGACCGGCAGGCTAGATGATGCTGGTGTCGAGGTTCTGCCAGGTGAAGATTCAGAAGTGATACCAAAGATATCACTTAGCTACAGGCTAGATAGCGACAATCTTGTCTATGCTCTCTGGACCGAAGGCTACAGGCCTGGAGGCACCAATCGGCAACGGGGCAACCCCTCCATTGGCAAGGAGTTCTTTGCCGATAAAATGACTAACTTTGAGGCAGGCTACAAAGGGACCTTCGCCGATGGCGCGGCCACCCTGAATGTTACCGCCTACCAAATGGACTGGTCAGACTATCAGTTTGAGTTAATCGACCCCAGTTATCAGGCATGTGAAGGGGGCGGCGATCCAGTTGCAGGTCTCTGTGGTCAGCCCTATCAGGTACTGGTCTCCAACGCCGGTGATGCTCATATTGACGGTCTGTCAATGGAGCTAAACTGGGCGCTGACATCTAATCTAGTGGTTGGCATGAACGGCGAGTGGCTAGAGGCCGAGACGGATACAGATATAGATCTATCGACCATCTTTATCCCCAGCGGCTCGCAGCTACCCACAACGCCAGACTTTACGGGCGGCGCCTGGGCCACCTATAGCTGGGATGTCCCGCAATATAATGCCAATGCCTATGTGCGGCTGCAGTGGTCCTACAGCGGTTCAAGACTGGGTAATCTGGAACCTGTAGAGGGAGGCTCAAACCCTCAGTGGAACGAGCCCTCATACAGTTTGGGAGATCTCAGCATAGGTATGCGCAACGACTCATGGGAGGCCTCCATATTCCTGAATAATATTACCGATGAACGGGTGAATTACACCCACGCAGTTCAGGGTGGATATACGCAGCAGAATGTGGACGAAGGCCGTATGCGCGTAGAAACTGTTTACACCAATCGACCCAGAGAGTTTGGTGTTCGATTTATCAGGCATTTCGGAGACTAAAATCTCCTCAGATAGACTGCCTGTCTATGCAGACAAAAAAAGGTCGGGTAATCCCCGGCCTTTTTTATTGATAAAAACTATTTGCTAGAACGGCCAATGGGCGAGACCGTGAATCGCATTGCGGATATCCATGGTGATATTGACCGACCCCACCAGCTGACTGCTGTGCAGATCATAGAGACTAATGGTAGAGGGGGATGAGCCTCCAGCTACAAAGCGATCATCTATTACACAGAGCCCACGACCAAATCCCTGACGGGCGATTTTTGAATCATCAATGCCGGCAAATAAAATATCAGCCGGATCATAAGTGCGAATTTTAAATACCTGCTGAGCATCATCCCTGGGTACCACTCGCAGACAATCACTAGCGGTGTCATTAAAGATAATACCGCCTTTGTAGGGCCGCGCATTATGGGTTCCCCAGGGCAGGTTACAGATCTCTGTCACCTTATTGTTGGTATTGATATGTAACAGCGCCTCGGTCTTCAGGCCACTGACAAAAATACCATTGCCATCCACATGCACCATATTGATATGCTGCTGATTACTGGGTCGAGGCCCATCCCCAGAGCGCGGATCAAAGTTAAAACCAGTCCACTGCCCCTCCTGCTTCTGCAACTGAAAACCCCAGATAAAAGCCTTCTGATTTAAATCAAAAGCCAGCAAGCTGTCATACCCTGTGGAGGTTAAAAATAATAAATGATCCCATCGACAGATTTCATGGCAGTGATTGAGGTAAGGATTGCGCCAGGATTCCTGAATCTCAAAGTTCTTGTTATAGCTAAACAACTCATCCGAGGCTGCGATTAAAATACGATCCTCGTGAAAGCTAATACCTCGCAAACCCCTATCTGCACCGCGACCGTCGAAATTAATCGCACTGGTATTCCAGTCTACCCGCTGCTCAACGATCTGACGTTCAAAATCCAGCGTAAATACACCTCCATGGCTCTCGCCCTGCTGGCTGCCACGCACCACCGAAGTAGCGACAAGTTTTGGAAGTTTTATACTCATAGTAACTAACCGATTGGGCTCAGAGTTTGGTTGTTATTTACTCCTGAGTATAACCCAGTCAATGTGGGCGCGGGCAACAAAAATATCACTTGAGACAGGCTTAAAAAGGCATTGGTGAAAAGGATGAAAACTCTTACAATTGCGCGCCCAAAACACAATCATAAAACCGAGAACTCTATGTCATCCAACAACTATGACGCCGTTATTATTGGCGGTGGCCACAATGGCCTTATCTGTGCCTACTACCTAGCTAAAGCGGGACTGAATGTTCGTGTTGTTGATGCCTATCAATTAGAGCTGTTATTTCAGATTATAACTCCAGCATAGCCAACAACATGGTCTGGGGCTGTTCCAAGTATTGCTTCCACAGTTTATTGAACCGGGCAATGGTGCCGCCATCAATAACCCGATGATCTCCAGACCAGCTGACAGTGAGTATACTGCGCGACACAATATTATTATTGGCGTCAAATCTGGGTAGCTTCTGAATTTTCCCCAGAGCCACAATTGCCACTTCTGGTTTATTGATAATAGGCATAGCCGCAGTGCCACCTATCACACCAATATTAGAAATAGTGATACTGCCCCCAGCAAGATCCGCTGGATTAATAACACCACTGCGAGCCGCCTCTGTAAGCCGATTTACTTCCCGGGCTACATCAAGCAACCCCAGTTGCTGGACATTTTTAATATTGGGCACCAGCAGGCCGGTTTTGCCATCCACGGCCATGCCAATATTATGGCTGGCCAAATAGGTGAGTTCGGTAAACTCAGTATTGGCACGGCTATTAACAATAGGAAATTCATTGAGCGCCAGGGACAATGCTTTAATAAATAATGGCATCAGGGTTATTTTTAAATCATCAGAGCTATGGTTTTTTACCAGATCGCTGCGCAAGCCCATCAACTCGGTAATATCCAATTCATCGATAAAGGTAAAGTGAGGAATGGTAGCTACACAATCAGCCATGCGCTCGGCCATTATCTTGCGCACGCCTTTTATGGGTTCGCGACGATCCTGAATACTATTCACCTGCACCGTTGCTGTTTGCTTGCCGGCCTTTTGATTCAGGTAGGCCAGCACATCCTCTTTTAGCACTCGGCCCTGTTTGCCAGTACCGGCAATTGTCGCTAAATCTAGGCTGTGCTCCCGGGCCATCTTGCGTACCGCCGGCGTAGTTAATACCTTGTCTGAAGTGGCTGCGGCACTGATAACGGGCACTTCCATGACAGGTACTGCCACAGTTGCCGCTTGTTTGTTATCTTCTGGCTGCCCCCTGGACTGTTCCTCACCCTCTACCTCGATGGCAAACAGAGGCTTGTGAACCTCAGCAGTATCCGACTCTTGATAATAGAGTTTGGTTACACGGCCGTTATACATTGAGGGGATTTCTACAATAGCTTTATCGGTACTCACATCCACCACAATCTGATCTTCTTCGATCAGATCGCCTTCCTTAACCTTCCACTCAATCACTTCGCATTCCACTATACCTTCGCCAATATCCGGCAATATAAAATCTTTATTCATAATAGTCTCCGGCTAGTAGTTGCAGGTCGCAACAATGGCTTCATAAATTTTAAGATAGTCGGGCAGATACTGCTTTTCATGGATCAGCGGAAATGGAGTGTCCAACCCAGTCACTCTGCTGATCGGTGCCTCTAGGCTAAGGAAACAATGCTGCTGAATACTGGCTGCAATTTCGCCAGCATAGCCGCCGGTGAGGGGTGCCTCATGGCTGATCAGCAGGCGTCCAGTTTTGGTTACCGACTGAGCAACGCAGTCTCGATCCCAGGGCAACAGGCTGCGCAGATCAATAATTTCACAGGAAATACCATCGGCTGCAGCCAGTTCGGCCGCTTTTATTATCTGCACCATCTGCGCACCCCAGCCCAGCAGTGTGATATCTGTGCCCAGCTGAACCACCTCGGCAATCCCCAGAGGAATTTCATAATCCCCCTCTGGCACCTGTCCCACAGAGGCTCGGTAGATGGCTTTGGGTTCAAAAAAAATAACCGGATCCGGGTCGCGGATGGCCGACAACAACAGACCTTTGGCTTGATAGGCGTTACTGGGCATAACAACCTTTAGGCCCGGGGTATGGCAGAAGTAGGCCTCAGGAGACTGGGAGTGATAGAGCCCGCCATCAATACCGCCACCATAGGGCGTGCGGATGGTGAGACCTCCGCAGTTAAATTCATCACCACTGCGATAGCGATACTTGGCAGCTTCATTAACAATTTGATCAAAGGCAGGGAAAATATAATCGGCAAACTGGATTTCGGCGACGGGTACAGAACCCTGTGCGGCCAGACCAATGGCAAAGCCAACAATACCCTGTTCGGTGATAGGGGTGTTAAAGCAACGCTGGTTACCGTATTTTTTTTGCAGATTACTGGTCGCTCTAAACACGCCACCAAACTGACCTATATCTTCACCCAGACAGATTACTCGCTGATCCGTAGCCATGGCTATATCCAGCCCACTGTTAATAGCCTGCAACAGATTCATCTTGCTGGTTTTAGGCTCGTTGCCAATTTCTCGCACTGTTGAGTTAGCCATCCTTACAGCTCCAATTAGACTGAATAGTGATCCGGATACTTGGCGATATGGGCCTCTAACTCTTGAAACTGCTCAAGCAAATGGGTAGGAACTGACTTGTAGACATCAGTGATCAAATCGCCCAGTGGCGGCTTGTCACGCTGTTCAGCCAGCTTAAGTTCGGCCAGAATCTCAGTGCGATAGGATTTCTGCAGATCGGTGTCAGACTCCTCAGTCCACCAGCGCTGAGCAATCAGCCAGTTTTTCATACGCTGGATTGGGTCTTTATCCCGCCAAATTTGCTCTTCTTGTTTACTGCGATAACCGCTGGGATCATCGGAGGTGGAATGAGCGCCCAGGCGGTAGCTCATGGTTTCGATAAATACCGGACGCTGCTCTTGGGTAGCAATTCTGCGCGCTTCCACCGAGGCAGCGTAGACAGCCAGAATATCGTTGCCATCCACTCTTATAGTTTTAATGCCATAGCCAGGGCCACGGGGGGCGATCCCATCAGTGGCAAACTGTTCAGCGCAGGAAGTGGAAATAGCATAGCCATTATTGCGCACCACAAACACCACCGGGCAGTTAAGCACTGCAGCCATATTTAGCCCGGCATGGAAGTCTCCCTCGGAGGCGGCCCCTTCACCGAAATAGCACAGAGTGCAGGCATCTTTACCTTTGAGCTTCTGACCATAGGCATAGCCAGAGGCCTGGGGTATCTGGGTAGCCAGTGGAGAGCTGATGGTCATTATGTTGAGTTCACGGGATCCATAGTGAACAGGCATTTGGCGACCCTTGCCTAGGTCATCTAGGTTACCAAACAACTGATTCATAAATTGCGCTGTGGTGAAACCACGGTAGCGCAATACCAGATGTTCGCGATACTGGGCCATAGCCATATCCTGAGGCTGAAACGCCGCTATGGTGCCAGCCACTGAAGCCTCTTCACCTGTGCAGGTCATATAAAAACTTAGCCTACCCTGTCTTTGGGCACTTTGCATACGCTCATCGAGCATTCGGATATAGAGCATATCGCTGTAAATCTTTGTGGCTTGAGCCCGAGATAGATCGGGCACTGTGGCACCGGCAATAACTGAACCATCCTGATTGAGAATTTGTAAGCTGGGAATCCTGAGGGAGGATCCGTCCTCAAATTTAGGTGCCCTTTTCGCAGGGCTTAGATTTGGAGCAATTTTCATAGTCACAGAACACCTCAAGTAAATCCATTTTTGGGGCCTGATTATTTTTATTGAATGGCCCTTGTATTGAGACCTTAAATTAGCATGTAAATCCCGGGCGAATCCTGCCAATCTGCCCAAAATACATCCGTAGAAATAAGCATTTATTGCGTAATATGCTAATTTATTAAGTTTTAATTGCGCAAAATAGCCTACAATATTATTAACAGCCAATATAGTGCCGCTGTATAGCATTGTGACACCCCGCTCAGCTATGCTGTATCAGGGCTTTAATGGCTCTCTGTGTTCTTATTATAGATGGCTAATTGCCGCGCACAGCGGATATCAACATCAGTACAGGCTGAGATAAAATGACCGACTACAACCTGGATAATATTGACTGGAAAATCCTCAATATTCTGCAATCCGATGCAGGGATCTCTAATATTGAGTTGGCAGATCAGGTCTGCCTGTCACCCTCACCCTGCTCGCGGCGAGTCAAAAATCTTGAGCAACTGGGCTATATCAGTCGCCGTGTCACATTGATTGATCCGCAGAAGGCTGGTCTTCCAGTGACCGTGTTTGTGCAGGTCACATTGCACCATCAGGTTAAGAAAGATCTGGATCGATTTGCCCAGCAGGTGCTGGAATGGCCTGAGGTAATGGAGTGCTATCTAATGACCGGGGACTTTGACTATCTGATGAGAGTGGTTATTCCAGATCTGCAGGCCTACCAGACCTTTCTCGACGAGAAACTCACCGCCGTAGATGGTGTTGAGCATATTAAGAGTAGTTTTTCCCTAAAGCCTATTTGTTATAAAACTGAATTGCCCCTGGGACATATTATCTAACGGGATTGCTTGCAACAGCCTAGTTGATAACAAGGTCCAGTTGGCCCGCAGGCTCGCGAGTAAACTGCTCACAGGCCCATTGTATTTTCTCAGCCTGATCTGTGGTGCGGTCGGCAATTTCTGCTGCGGCAGCAAGTCGCCATCTGAGTCCCGCCTGGTTGGCAACCTGTATTGCCAACCCGGGTCGCGCATTTAACTCCAGCAACATGGGCCCACCCTGTAGATCCAAAACAATATCGGCACCCAGATAATCCAACCCAGTCATACTGGCACAACTGGCAGCCAGGTCCAGCACCTGGTGCCAATGGGGAATGGCTAAATCAGCGAAACCTTTGCCGCTGTCCGGGTGCTGATTAATAATTCTGTTGTACTGCACTGCATGCAAACTTTGCCCAGTGCCTATATCCAGGCCCACTCCCACAGCTCCCTGGTGCAGATTGGCTTTGCCATCCGAAGCATGGGTAGCACAGCGCATCATCGCCATCACTGGTACACCGCGGAAAACAATAATGCGAATATCAGGCACACCCTCTACGCTATAGTCCTGCAACCTGGGGTCAAAATCGATCAGAGCCTCAACCATGGCGCTATCGTTGCGACCTCCCAGGCTATAGAGTCCAGCGAGAATATTGGATGTATGCTTTTGGATTTCACGCTCATCTATGACTAGCCCACTGGACTTTACAAACAGCCCATCGGCGCGCCCGGTAACTACCAGAATGCCTTTGCCGCCACTACCCTGCGCAGGCTTGATAACAAAACTGGGTTTGTCTGCCAACTGAGCAGCCATGGACTTTATCTGCGACTGGGACTCAATAGTGCCATAGAGTTTTGGCACTGGCAGGCCGCGACTGAGGGCAGCACTTTTTGTCGCCAGTTTATTGTCCGCCAGGCGATAATTTTTGCGCCTGTTATGGGTACCTATAAAACTAATATTGCGGCGATTCATACCCAGAATACCAAGCTCGCGCAGTCTGGCTGGAGATACCAGACGGATCACTTCAGGCGACCCATATCGCGAAAGCGATATAACTCGGAGAGTCGGAAGCCAGTGTATTTACCCAGCAGCAAAATAACCCCCAGCAGACTCAGCATTAACTCGGGGAAATTGAATGTTAGATGAGCCACTACAGCATTGGACATAGTTAAATAGGCCATCACCGCCACAATCAGGCTGCCACTACCCTGCACCAAGACCTCATAACCGCCCTCTTCCTCCCAAAGGATAGACATGCGCTCAATGGTCCAGGCAACAATAACTGTAGGAAAAAAGGTCACCGTTAGAGCCTGATCCAAACCCAGTTTGTAACTGATCACCGCCAGTATCGCCATTAACAGAATCACTACAATGATCACTGCAGCCACTCGCGACACAAGCAGTAGATTGAGATGACTTAAATAGGACCGAATCCACAGGCCAATACCCAGCAGGGCAATAAATATCATTAGGCCAACCACCAGGGTGGTTTGAATAAATGCCAGGGCCAGTAATACCGGCATAAAGGTACCGGAGGTGCGCACCCCCACCAGTATTCTCATTAACACTACAATCAGTGCCGCCACAGGTATTAGCAGCAGCCCCTTAAAAATACCCTGCTGCTCAACGGGCAATGCGTAGATAGAGAAATCCAAAAAGTCTATCTCCGGGGAAGCCTGACCCATGCCAATCAATGTCTTGGCCGGCAATCTGTTGCTGACCAAAGCAAATTCCAGACTAGAATTACGCCCGCCCATAACATTGAGAATAGCGCTCTCACCGCGCTGCCAAACAAAGAAATTATCTGGCAGTCCAGTAGCTGCAGTTTTCGGGTTAAAAACAATAGAGCTCTCAGCTCCATGAATTTCAATAAGGGAGCTCAGAGTCTGGCGACGACGGCCATCCTCCAGCACAATGCCGCGCACTCTGCTGGCGGAAATCCCTCTATATGCCAGCACATCCAATATCACCACTGCAGAGTCTTCTCTGTAGGAACTGAGCAGAAATAGCGTGTCCTGATCCGGTGACTGGCTGTTAATTTCCTGTATTAAAAGGCCAGTAAAACTCTCTGGGCCAGATGATACTGAGTCCAGCTTGGCTACTAGCCGCGCCATTGCCGCTAACTGGTCCTCTTCTAAGAGGGGCGGCGGCACTATTGGGGGGACAATAGCAGGTAGGGGCTGAGGCTCGACCGAGCGATAAATCTGTAACTTGTAATAGAGGGTTGTTGGACGCTCCAATTGCTGTCTAGTCCAGCGGGCACGACGATCGGTCTCAGTCAGTTTTTGCTCTGAACTCTCAGCAATCTCAGCATTCTCGGCACCTGCCATCGTCTCTGCAGGCCCATCAATCACCGCAAAGCCGAAACCAGAGGAGGCAAAGTGCTCATCAGCAGCGGTCCATCCCGTCAGCATCTCAGGCAGCCGCAACTCAATCTCCACTGGGCCCTTTGCTGAGGGTTCAAAGTTAATCTTGGACTCCAGAGTCCAGACGTCGCGATATTCTCCCGGCAGCAGGGGAAAACCCAAGCTAATTGCTTTGTAGAGAGTGAGTCCTAGACCCAGCCCGATCAACATGGAGGCTACAAGAATCGCCTGAACTCTGGTGGAAAACATGCTGATTCCCGCTAATTTATGATCGTATGATGTCTGCTGACATCAACAATGAGGCTATCGGTTAGAAAATTGCGCCCGATCAGCAGTGGATACTGAAAATTGGTACGATCTGACAGATTGACATCAACCCTTGAGCGAGTATTACCCAGGGTCAGCCACATGCGCACCACATAGCGTCTTTGATCGGGCCCGTAGCTCTGTTTAATAAGCACCCGTCTGCGCAGCCGCAACTCTTGCTGTACCCGCTCTCCCCTGGCTGGATCAATCAGCACAAAACGCACATATCTGCGGCCATCTTTCTCGATTAGCTGAATATCTTCGGCATGAATAGACGTGGTTTCAGCACCTGTATCTATTCGCGCTTCTAGTTTTATATCAGCGGACTCAATATGTACCAGCTCAACCGCCCCCACAATAGGCAGATGCAGCTTACCGGCTGTAGTCGCCATAGGTGGCAGCTCGGGAGCAACAATTTTAGTCACTAGCTTCTCAATCACCCGAGGCTCGGGGCACTGGAGTTGCTCAGGGGGTATTTTGGCAGGTAAATCAACAATCTCGGGCGCTGTACATGAGTCGCTGCCCTGTTGCTGGGGCAATAGCAAAGAGCAGCCCGACAGAAATACAGACGACAGCAGGAGGCTAGCGGGCAAAAGTTGCCTAGCCAGGTGTTTAAGGGGTGTGATCATAGGTTCATCGTACGTGACATTTATTCAATATTCCATAACTAGCTATTTGACTGAGACTATCAATAAATAGGCTCAGGGCGGGATAATTGATCTTCTCGTGGTCAGCCAATGCCCCTATTCCCCCTGTTGTGACAACCAAATACCAAGTATAAAGGTAGCACAAAACCCTCTATCTGAGCTTTACCCTCTGGATGGCCGCCACAGGCTATTGGCCCAGTGAAGCGGCCAATTGCCGGGCTGCATTTAGCTTGACGCGAAAATCGGGGTTATTGGCTGCAGAGGCGCCGGGCTGACTGGAGAACCAGGCCATCACCGTATCTGCCTTGCGATTGATATAAATCACCTGCCCATGAATGCCCACCGCACAGTACTCTCCCGCCTCTGCATCTAAAATCCACCACATATTATGGTAGGCCTGCCAGGCGTCAGCTTGATATTTGCTGTTATTGCGCATATTGGTCTCCAGCCGCTCACTGACCTGCAGAGTTTGGTCAATCCAGCTTGCTGGGATAACTTTTTGGCCATTAAAAACTCCGCGGTCTTTAATCATGATTCCAAAGCGCAGCGCGTCTCTCAGCGTGCTATTCATACCTCCGGTCACGGCTGGCATATAGGCCCGATCTACCGCTATATAGGCATCGTGCTCTGCGCCTAATTTTGCCCAGATATTCTGCTGTATATAATCCTGAAATGGCTGGCCGCTAATTCTGGCAATCAGCCAGCCCAGCAGGTCTGCATTACTGGAGTTGTAATCAAAGTTGTCCCCTGGGCTGCGTGCAGGGTCGGCTTTAATAAAGCGACCTAAAAAGTCATGCACACCATAAATTTCTGCGGCTTCCGGCTGCAGATCAGCAGACCCGGGCAGCCACCCCAAATTCAAAGCTGGAGCATAGTAGCGGAAAAAGTCGGAATCCGGATTGGTGTAGGTTTCGTGGAAGTCCAGCGAGGTCGCATGATCCAGAACCTGCTGTATGGTTACACGCTCAAATCCGCTGCCAGCAAGTTCAGGGATATAGTCTGCGGGAGAGGCCTGCAAATCAACCCTGTCCTCAGCCACCAACAGCCCAAAGGCCGCACTGGCCAGAGACTTACTCATAGAAAACCAAATATGCTGCGCATGCTGGGAAAAGTCGCCAAAATAAGTTTCATGCAATAGAGTACTTCCCTGCACCACTGCTACTCCATCCGCATAGCTGCTCTCAAAGGCCGCATCAAACTCCAGCTGATTACCCGCCAGGTCAGTTATCTCAAACTGGCCAAGCTGAGGCGCTGTTGGCCCTGGCAAAGGCACAATCTGACCCTCTCGGGGAATCATGACCACATTGAGTGGCGCCCCTGCATTGCGAAACGCCCAGCGATTGGCCGGATAGTCACGGTAGTTTTTCATGGTTACCTGGGAGTCTCGCGTTGGGGGCACCCCCTGCATCGGCTTATTATTTTTGGCCTCTGCCGCAATGGTGTTGCCACTGACTAGCGCCCAGATAATCACTGGTAAACAGCGTTGAAATACTCTCATATGTAACCCCAATTATTATTGTTATCAATCTGTTATTTAAATTACTTTGGGAACAGCATACTCAAAAAAAAGAGCCCTTGGGTAGGACTCTTTTATATCACTTATCACTTATTGGACTTGCCTAGGGCAGGTCATCAACCAGCTCACCTTCTACGGGCTCCAGCAGATCCTCACGATCAACGTCCATAGCAAGCATTATAGTGGCAGCCACATAGATAGAGGAGTAAGTACCTATGCCAACACCAATCATCAGAGCTATGGCAAAGTTATGAATAAGCTCTCCTCCGATAAAAAACAGCGCCAAAAGTACCAGCAGGGTGGTGACCGAAGTATTGATAGTTCGCCACAATGTCTGAGACAGGGACTCGTTAATCACTTCAACAGGCGTTGCCTTGCGTATTTTGCGGAAATTTTCGCGAATGCGGTCCGAGACAACGATGGTATCATTGAGGGAATAACCCACCACCGCCAAAATGGCTGCCAACACAGTTAGGTCAAACTCTAAACGCGCCAATGAGAATACCCCCAGGGTAATAATCACATCGTGGCCAAGGGCCAACACGGCGCCAATCGAGAACTTAAGCTGGAACCTAATGGCCACATAGAGCATCACCAGAGCCAGTGCTGTTAACATTCCCAGACCACCGTCGTCCCGCAGCTCCTCACCGATTTGAGGGCCGACAAAATCTACCCGGCGCAACTCGACTTTTTCACCATCGGCCTGCAGTACATTGTAAACACGCTCAGCTAAGCCCTGATCTGGCTCCCCTTGCATGCGAATCAGTACATCAGTCTCGGCGCCAAAATGAATCACCACTGGGCTGTCAAAACCCGCTGTCTCAAGCTTAGTACGCAGCTCAGCTACATTTGCTGGCTGCTCATAACCCACTTCAATCTGAGTGCCACCAGAAAAGTCCAGCCCCAAAACCAGCCCCTGGGTATAGAGCGACAGCGAGGAAACTATCAGCATCAACGCTGAAAAAACCACCGCATATCGGCGGATACCCATAAAGTTATACACTTTTAGTTGGCTCATGATGCTCTCCTTAAATCCAAAGCTTTTCGATTTTGCGACCACCGATAATCAGGTTAACAAACCCGCGAGTCATCACAATGGAGGTGAACATGGATGTCAAAATACCAATCGACAGAGTCACCGCAAAACCCTGAACTGGGCCAGAGCCAATCAGGAACAAAATAAGCGCCACAATCAATGTAGTGATATTGGCATCCAGAATAGAGACAAAGGCGCGATCATAGCCTGAACTTATGGCTCCCTGGATTGATGAGCCAGAGGCCAGCTCCTCGCGAATTCGCGAGAAAATCAACACATTGGCATCTACAGCCATACCTACAGTCAACACTATGCCTGCAATACCTGGCAGTGTCAGGGTGGCGCCCAGCAGAGACATAAAGGCCACCAACAGCACCAGATTCATTGCTAGAGCTATATTGGCGAAGACACCAAAGCCTTTGTAGACCGCCAACATAAACAACAGCACCATCATCATACCCAGAGTGACCGACTTAACGCCCAGCTCAATATTGTCTGCACCCAGCGATGGACCAATGGTGCGCTCTTCTACAATATACATAGGAGCAGCCAATGCGCCAGCACGCAGCAGCAGCGCCAGCTCGGAGGACTCTCGCTGGCCGTCTAGACCAGTGATACGGAACTGTTTACCCAGCTGAGCCTGGATAGTGGCCAGACTGATAATATTCTTCTCTACAAAGGGAACAGCGGTAATCACTACTTCGCCATTCTCATCCACCGACTTGTCCAGCCGAGTTTTGTATTCAATAAACAGCACTCCCAGACGACGACCAATATTGTCCCGGGTTGCATAACCCATCTGCCAGCCACCTTTAGCATCCAGAGTAATATTTACCTGGGGACGACCATTCTCATCAAAGCTGGCACGGGCGTCAGTCACGTTCTCACCGCTGATAACCGCTTTATTTTGCAATCTGGCATCCGGGCCCTGGCCCGATGGATTGCGGAATTTAAATTTTTCACCGGCTTTATCCAGTGATTCCAGACGAAATTCTAGATTGGCAGTTTTGCCGATAATACGCTTAGCCTCTGCAGTGTCCTGCACACCGGGAAGCTCCACCACAATGCGATTTTTACCCTGGCGAGAAACCAGAGGCTCGGAGACACCTAACTCATTGACCCTGTTACGCAGAGAGGTGAGGTTTTGCTTGATAGCATTGTCTTCAATATCACCCGCTGCTATATCGCTGAGCTTCAGTACCAGAGACAGGGGGTTCTGACCCTGAACAAACTGGGGCTGCAGATCGCGGTAATTGGCGCGAATCAATGCGGTGGCTCTATCAACCTCCTCAGCTTCCCGAAACTGACCAATCAGCTGCTGACCCTTTAATTCGAAGGTGCGATAGCGAATACGCTCCTCGCGCAGCGCCGATTTAACATCTTGCAGATCACCCTCAAGCCGAGTAGCAAGGGCGGCATTTAAATCAACTTCCAGCAAAAAGTGCACACCGCCACTGAGGTCAAGGCCCAGCTTCATGGGCTGACCGCCCAGATCACTCAACCATTCAGGGGTGGTGGGCGCCAGGTTGAGAGCAACAATATAGTTACCCCCCATCTCCGCCTGAATAATCTCTTTAGCCCGCAGTTGCAGGTCTATATCCCGCAGTCGAATCAGTGCGCTCTCGCCATCTGCTTCGCCAGCAAAATATTCGATACCGGCCTCATCCAGAGCGCCCTCTACCTTTTGCAGTACCACCTCATCGATAACCATGGCGCCAC
>Ga0209603_1000347_pt1 | contig 57868 bp, 37 predicted proteins | sample COGITO_mtgs_1206_FD_184812 | JGI IMG/M metagenome (GOLD analysis project Ga0209603, IMG submission 184812) | Pelagic marine microbial communities from North Sea - COGITO_mtgs_120607 (SPAdes) (version 2) | ecosystem: Environmental > Aquatic > Marine > Epipelagic ...
TTTGAATCGTCAAATCCTTTTAGATTTAAAACCGTGTCAACCATTTCTTGATAAGGCAAATACAGAGCATCCAATGTTTTAGTTCCATAATCGAAATAAATTTTATGGGTTTTAGGGCTGGGTAAATTTTTAGAAAGATATTCAAACATTGCAAAGGGGATTTGATTCTTCTCAACGTTGGTATAGGTTCCAATCCAATGAGTTGACAAACAAGCTGCAGCCCCAAAAACTTGAGGATATTCACAAAGGGCATATATGGTTATTAATCCGCCACGACTGGATCCCATTATTGAAGTGTTTTTATAATCGGAGAGAGTTGCATAATTTTCATCGATAAAAGGTTTTAATTCTTCCACTAAAAATTTCAGATAATTATCTGAAGTAATCGTTTTTGAATTCCCTTGCTTTTCAAGCATTTTTACTAAAGCCTGAACGTCTTCATCTGCTAATTGATTATAAACTTTTTGAGGGAAATAGTCACTATTTCTTTCAAATCCTACATTCCAAATACCCACCACAATCGTTTCCTTAATTGCTTTATTATTTACGAGTTGATCTATATGCTCATCGACTCCCCATTCTTGTTGATTCCAAGTTTTATTGGCATCAAAAAGCATTTGTCCATCGTTCATGTATAAGACTGCATATTTTTTTTGAGGGCTATAGGACTCCGGCAACCAAACATCAACTGTTCTTGGAGTGATTAATTTGGATGGGAATTTTTTAATTCTCTGTAAATTACCGACAACCTCATCTGAAGGTTCCACAACCCGAATTGTAATGGAATCTTTGGAGTGACTCATGGCTGTACTGTATAAACTACACATTAAAAACAGTAAGCCTAAAGAAAATATTGGTAGTTTCATTAGTTACTTTTTTTAGTGGTCAGTACTAAACAGCCTTTTGAAGTCAATTGAATCTTATTGTCCCATTCAATCAAATCATCGTTGATGACATTTCTTAAAGTTGTTCCATTTAGACCCATTTCTGAATACCTTTTTAAATCGATTGTAATTGGATTTTCATTTTTGTTAATAATATGCACAACTGTTTCATCGTCATTAACTCTAAACAAAAAATATGTTCCCATAAAAGGTGCAAAATGTATGGTTTTTCCTTCTTGGATGGCTTTACTATTTTTACGATAGTTTAAAAGTTTTGAAACAAAAACTTGCATTTCTTTCTGCTCTTTAGATAATCCAACTCCAGTAAATGCATTTACCTTATCTCCTTTCCAACCCCCAGGAAAATCGGTTCTAATTAAACCATGATCTCCAGGATTTGCAGTATCGTCCATCAAAATTTCAGTTCCATAATACATTTGCGGAATTCTAGGAAGCATCATCATATAACTTAATGCCATTTTAGCTTTGGTTGCATCTTCTTTCAGTTCAGTAAACAACCTACTTTTATCATGGTTGTCTAAAAAAACCATTATATCTTTTGGGTTTGCATAATGAAAATCATTTGCTAAACCTTCGTATAATTTTACCAAACCTTTATCCCAAGATTCTTTTTCGTTAATTCCTTCTATAATGGCTTTTGACATTGGAAAATCCATAGTAGATTTTAAATTAGATTCATAACCATCTTTATTTTTTGAGCCAGTTTGCCAATAACCAACTAATAAAGGATTGTAACTCCACTCCTCTCCAACTATAGAAAAATTAGGGTATTCATTCATAATTGCACCTGCCCAATTACTCATAAAATCTTTATCTGGATAAGGATAAGTGTCTTGTCTTATACCTCCTAAACCTAAAGTTTCTATCCACCAAATAGAGTTTTGAATAATATATTTTGCTAAAAATGGATTTCTTTGATTTAAATCGGGCATCGTTTCTACAAACCAACCATCTGTATTTCCTTTCCTATCTGATTCTGAAGCATATAAATCTTGGTTTGTAGTTCTTCTATGGTTTGAGAATTTTGCGGCTTTGTAAGTCCAATTATCAATATTAGCTTCGTAATTTTCTTGATCATTCACCCAATCTACAAAAGGCAAATCTTTCATCCACCAATGTTCTAGCCCACAATGATTAGCTACTTGATCCATAATGAGTTTCATGTCTTTTTTATGCAGTTTGTCAGCTAATTCTTTATAATCATCCATTGTTCCAAAACGAGGATCGACTTGATAATAATCTGTAATTGCATATCCATGATATGAACCTTGTTGCATATCATTCATTAAAACAGGTGTAGACCATACAGCTGTAAAACCTAAATTAGAAATGTAATCTACTCCATTAATGATTCCTTTTAAATCTCCTCCATGGCGTTTGTAACCATCAGTTCTATCAATAGTAGTTTCTTTTAGTTTTTGGTTGATGTCATTAGTTTCATCTGCATTTGAAAAACGATCTGGAGTAATTAAATAAATGGCATCAGAACTATTAAAACCTATAAAATCATCAACTGATTTTTGTCTTGCTTTTAATTCGTATGTATGTGTTTTTTTGCTTTCATCATTAAAAGTAAAAACGATGTCAAATTTGCCTGCTTTTGTGGTTTTATCAATCTTTAAATCGATAAACAAATAGTTTCCACTTATTGCTTTGTGAATCTTTTCTATAGTAACTCCTGTATAAGAAATTGACGGATTTGAGTTTCCTATATTATCTTCTTTTACTAATAATTGTAACGAAATGTCATTAAAACCAACCCACCAATTTGTAGGCTCTACTTTTTCTAGAGAAGTATTTGTAATAGAAACTTTAGAAATGTTTTCGGTAAATTTTTCATTATTGCAAGAAATAATAAGAATTATAAAAAATAATAATAAAATGTTTTTGATCTGTTTCATGATTTCTATTAATACTTTTTGAAATAATTTATTGATTAACTTTCAAGATAAGACCTGATTTTTTATAAATTAAAATGTTTTTGTTTGTAGATACTTTTATTTTTTCTCCATTTACCAATATTTGAATTTCATTTTTTCCTTCTAAATCAAAATGAATTTCTTTTTGAGTAACATTAATAGTAATTATTTGATTTCTAAAATTTACTTTAAAAGAGTAAGAATTCCATCCTTTAGGAATTTTTGGATTAAATGAAAGTGTATTGTTTATTATTCTCATTCCACCAAAACCTTCTACAATACTCATCCAAGTTCCTGCCATAGATGTAATATGCAATCCTTCATTAACTTCGTTATTGTAATCATCTAAATCTAAACGAGAAGTCCTTAAATAAAACTCATATGCTAAATCTATCTTATCTAATTTTGCTGCTTGAATACTATGTACACAAGGTGAAAGTGAACTTTCGTGAACCGTAAATGGTTCGTAAAAATTAAAATGTAGTTCTAATTCTTCATTTGAAAAATGATCTTCGAACATATAAAAACCTTGTAAAACATCTGCTTGTTTAATGTATGGTGAACGTAAAATACGATCCCAACTCCAGTTTTGATTGATTGGTCTTTGACTCTTATCTAAATCTGAAACAGTAATTAATTCTTTATCTAAATAACCATCTTGCTGTAAGAAAACATTATGTTTTTCAGAATATGGAAAATACATATTATCAGCTACTTTTTTCCAACTTTTTAATTCTTCATAAGAGAAATTTGTCTTCTCTTTAATTCTGATATAATCAGAAATATGATCAGCTTTTACAATATCAATATTCTCTAAAGCATAGTCTAAACACCATTTTGCGATGTAATTTGTATACCAATTATTATTGATGTTATTTTCGTACTCATTAGGTCCAGTTACACCTAACATTACGTATTTATTTTTATCAGTTGAAAAGTTCACTCTTTGATGCCAAAAACGTGCAATTCCTATTAATACTTCCAATCCTTTTTCTGGGATGTAAGTATAATCATCTGTAAATCTGTGGTAATTGTAAATGGCATAAGCTATGGCTCCATTTCTATGAATTTCTTCAAAAGTAATTTCCCATTCATTATGGCATTCTTCACCATTCATAGTAACCATGGGATACATTGCAGCACCATTTTTAAAGCCTAATTTTTCAGCATTTTCGATAGCTTTACCTAAATGATTATATCTGTACTCTAACAATGTTCTTGCAACAGATTGATCTTTTGTAGCCATATAAAAAGGTATACAATAGGCTTCTGTGTCCCAATAAGTACTTCCTCCATATTTTTCTCCTGTAAAACCTTTTGGGCCGATATTTAGAGAAGCATCTGTACCTAAATAAGTTTGATTTAATTGAAAAATATTAAAACGGATTCCTTGTTGTGCTTTTACATCACCTTCTATGGTGATGTCTGACATATTCCAAATTTTAGCCCAAGATTGTTTTTGAATTTCTAACAATGCATCAAAACCAAAACTTACAGCTTTGTCTAAAACATCTTTAGCAGCAATAACTAATTCGTTTTTTTTATGATTTCTATCTACAACATAACCACCAAACTTATGAATTGTAAATGTTTGATTTTGTTTTATTTCTTGTTGATAAGAACATGAAGCATATATATTCGTTTTTTGATTATTACAATCTATTAAAGCCTCATTCTTGTCTACAAATAATCTTGATTGCATAAACGTACAGATATGAAAATTAGTTTTCATAGTACGCGCTTCAATAAATGCTTGTTGGTTATTTTGAGAAACTTCTAAAACATCCCAAAATTTATCTTCCCAATTGGTATCTTCATTTGTAATTCCTGCATCTAAATAAGGTGTATACGTTATTGAAGCATTAGAATTTAATGGTGTAATTGAATAATTTATTGCCCCAATTTCATCTAATTCTAAACTTAAAAAACGTTTTGCGTCTACTTTTATTTTTATATTATTAGGTAAAATAGCTTCAAAACTTCTAGACAACCAACCTTCTTTCATGTTTAGTTCTCTTCTAAATTTTGAAACTTCTTTACAAGTATGTAAATCTAATTTTTCGTTGTTTATTTTAACGTTTATTCCTACCCAATTAGGAGCATTTAGTACTTTTGCAAAATACTCTGGATATCCGTTTTTCCACCATCCAACCCGAGTTTTATCTGGATAATAAACCCCAGCAATATAACTTCCTTGAAAAGTTTTTCCTGTGTAGTTTTCTTCAAAATTAGCACGTTGCCCCATAGCACCGTTTCCAATACTAAATATACTTTCAGAAGACTTTACAGTCTCCGTATTAAAACCTTCCTCTATAATAGACCATTCATCTGGTGTGATATAATCTTGATTCATTCTTTAATTTTCTTTTAATTTTCTATTAATTTTGTAATAAAATTGGTGCTGATTCTTGTAAAATCTGTAAAGTTGAAATGAGCTTCATTTAACACTTTTTCATCACCAATACCTATACTTGTCATTTTTGCTGCATTTGCAGCTTTTATACCTGCAACTGCATCTTCAAAAACAACACAATTTTTTACTTCTATATTTAATTCTTTTGCTGCCAGTAAGAAAACTTCTGGATCTGGCTTTGCTTTAGTAACATTGTTACCATCTACAATAGTTTTGAAATATTGCAGTAATCCTACTTTTTCTAAAATTGGTCTTGCATTTTTACTTGCTGAACCCAAAGCAATAGGTATACTATTCTCTTTTAAAAACTCTAAAATTTTTGGTACATCAGGTAAAATTTCTGACGCATCCATATTTGCAATAAATTTTGAATAATCTTCATTTTTTTCAATCATCCAAGTATCAAATTGCTTTTGTGTAGCTTCTATGTTACCTATGTCTAATAATATTTCTAAACATCGCTTTCTACTGACTCCTTTAAACATTTCGTTTTGTTCTTTTGTAAACTCAAAACCTAATTCATTGGCTAGTTTTTTCCAAGCTAAATAATGATATTTAGCAGTATCTACAATAACACCGTCTAAATCGAAAATAAATCCCTTCTTCATTTTACTCTTCTACGGTTTGATATGTTATTGCCTTTGGATTTGTAATTAAGAAATTTGCTAATGCTGCTAACATTAAACTAATTCCAGAAACTGTCATTGCATTAATTGCTTGATCTCCTAATAAACCAGAAACAAAATTTACACCTCCTAATGCAGCAACAATTTGAGGAATAACAATGAACATGTTAAAAATTCCCATAATAACTCCCATTTTCTTTGGATCAACTGAGCTAGATAACATTGCATATGGCATAGATAAGATACTACCCCAAGCAAATCCAATTAACACAAAACAATATTTTAAGTTTTCTGGTGATGAGTAATTCATTAATAAAAAACCTAAACCTCCAAGAAATAATGAAGCCATGTGTACATGCTTTCTATTAATTCTTCTTTTTGATGTATAAAAAACTAGTAACAATGCAAATGCCATTGAAGATAATCCGTAAACTCCCATTGCAGAACCCACCAGGTTTGATGATTTTTGAAATGCTGTATTAGCAACATTAAAAGCCTCTGCTTGAGCAGTAATTGTCATATCAAAATTAGCTTCTATTGGAGCTGGAGTTTGAAAAACATGTTCTGTTAATGCAGGATTTGCCATAGACCACATTGTAAAAAAAGCAAACCAACTAAAGAATTGAATTACACCTAGTTTCTTCATAGTAGTTGGCATATTCCCTATGTTGTTTAAAATATCAGGAATAAATTGATTCTTTTTAGCTTTCTCTTTTTCGAATTCTTCCATATTTTCAGGAGGATATTCTGATGTGGTAAAAACCGTATATAAAATACTAATTATAAATACAAATGCTCCAACTGCAAAAGCAACTTTTACAGACATAGGAACAACTCCTAAATCTGCAGAATCGCTAACTCCTAATTGAGAAACCATCCAAGGCAAATTACTTGCTATCCAAGTTCCTATTCCAATAATTAAAGTTTGTACAACAAAACCATTTGAACGTTGAGATTCTGGTAACTTATCAGCTACCAAGGCTCTAAACGGTTCCATAGAAATATTAATGGAGGCATCTAAAATCCAAAGAAAACCAGCTGCTACCCATAGTGCAGGTGAATGTGGCACAAAAAATAAAGCTACTGAACTTAATATTGCTCCAATTAAAAAATATGGACGTCTTCTTCCCAATTTAGGGCTCCAAGTTCTATCACTCATATAACCAATTATAGGTTGTACAAGTAAACCTGTTAACGGGGCAGCAATCCATAACATTGGAATGTCGTCTTTAGCAGCACCAAGAGTTTGGAAAATTCGAGACATAAAGCCTCCTTGAAGGGCAAAACCGAATTGTATTCCTAGAAATCCGAAACTCATGTTCCAGATGCTCCAAAATCCAAGCATGCGTTTTTTCATAATAGTATATTGAATAATGAATACTATTTTGACAAACGTTTTTGTGGTTTATCAAAACTTTTTGTGAAAAGTAAAAATATAAGTTTTGATGCCCAAATATAAAAACTTTTACAGGAAAAACAAGTTTTTTAAAGTGTCGATTTTCTTTCGATTAGTTTTGTTGGGATAATTACTGTTTTATAACTAGTTGTTTCTGAGCTGTTTGAGGCTTCAATTCGAGCGATAAGTAATTCTGCTGATTGTTGTCCCATTTCTTCCCCGTGCTGACTGACAGTCGACAAAGAAGGTGAGGCATGTTTGGACAAAACTCCATCTGTAAAACCAATAATTTGAAGTTGATCTGGTATATTAATATTTAATTTTCGAGCCACTTTCATTGCTGTAACAGCGTACAGTTCGTTGACCGCAAAAATGGCATCAATAGTTGGATTCACTTTGAATAATTGTGTAATTTCATCTTCTAAAACCTCCAAATGGTCTTCAGAAACCAAATCATCATCGACTTTTAGTATTAATTCAGAATTAGGAATGACACCATGTACTTTTAAGGCATTCATATAGCCTAAGGACCTTAAGCGCCCAACACTTATATAGTCTTTTGTTGTAATTAACCCGATTTGCTTGCAGCCATTAGAAATTAATTTTTCGACGGCTTCTTTGGCGCCGCCAATATCATCTACAATAACTTTATCACATTTAATTTCGTTGACCACTCTATCAAACATCAACACTGGGATTCCTTCGTTTATGGTTTCATTAAAATGATGGTAGTCTTGCAATTGAAGAGTTTCTCGAGAGATGGAAATCACAAAACCGTCGATACTTCCATTGGCCAGCATTTCCATATTAACGACCTCTTTATGAAAGGACTCGTTGGAAAGCCCCACAATAACATTATAGCCTTTTGAATTTGCATAGAGCTCTACCCCTTTAATTACTTTGGCAAAAAAATGATGCACAATTTCGGGGATGATGATACCAATGGTTTTTGTTCGCTTATTTTTGAGACTTAACGCAATATTATTGGGACGGTAATGTAAAAGCTTGGCAAATGCTTTTACTTTTTCGATGGTATCTTTGCTTATTTCTGGGCTGTCATTCAACGCCTTGGACACTGTAGAAATGGAAACTCCCAATTCGTGCGCCAATTCCTTAATCGTTGTTTTTTTTCTCATAATGCTAAACTAATAAATTTATATACCTAAAATTAGGATATTTTTATTTTTTAGAGCCTGTATTATCAATTATTCAATAAAGTTGTCAACACGAAAACGTAATAGTTGCGTTGCGTTTTTTTTATCAACAAATAAAATATATACATTAGCCTTGAAAAGTAAAAATATAAGTTGACTTAATTTAACTGTGACTAATTAAATATATTTATGAAAACAACAATTAAAAGCTTTCTACTACTAATGTTATTGGTCCCTTCGCTTGCGTTGGCACAATCAACAACATCAGGAACTGTAAGCGAATTAGAAAATGGCTTTCCGCTGCCGGGGGTGAATGTAACCATAAAAGGTTCAAGTTCTGGAACTACCACCAATTTTGATGGGAAGTATCAATTGACTGTCAGTAATGGAGATGTGCTTGTATTTTCCTATGTAGGCTATACTTCACAAGAAGTTATTATTGCAGGTCAGACTGTATTGGACATTCAATTATCAGAAGATGCTTCTGCTTTGGACGAAATTGTCCTTATTGGATATGGAAGTGTTAAAAAAGAAGATTTAACGGGAGCGGTAGATTTAATCACCGCAAAAGACTTTAACCAAGGTCCCATTGTTTCTGCTCAACAATTAATCAGTGGTAAAATTGCCGGAGTCTCAGTGACTTCTGGTAGTGGGGCTCCAGGAGATGGGCAAACAATTAGAATTCGCGGAAACGGTTCTTTGGGCCTTTCAAGTAACCCATTAATAGTAGTTGATGGTATACCATTGAACGATGGTGGTGTTGGAGGTTCTAGAAATCCATTAAATCTAATCAATCCAAATGATATTGAAAGCATGGTTGTTTTAAAAGACGCTTCTGCTACTGCGATTTATGGATCTAGAGGTGCTAACGGAGTTATTATTATTACCTCTAAAAAAGGAAAAGAAGGAGATTTTAAATTTAACGTCAATGCATCCGCCACGATTCATACAACGATTGATCAAGTAGATGTACTTTCAACTGAAGAGTTTGTAGGGGTTATTAATTCTACAGGTGACTCTGCTTACACAGACTTACTTGGTGCATCAGACACCAATTGGCAAGATGAAATTTATAAAGATGCAATTGGAAAAGATTTTTCATTCAGTGCTTTAGGTTCGGCATTTGGTGTACCCATGCGCGCATCGCTGGGTTACACGGATCATGATGGAATATTAAGAACCGATAATTTTCAAAGAACTACTGGGTCTTTAAATTTTTCACCTTCATTTTTGAAGGAACAATTAAAGGTTGAGGTTAACTTAAGAGGATCCGTTGCGAAAAATACATTTGCTGACAGGGGTGCTATTGGAAGTGCAGTCTCATTTGACCCAACACAGTCTCCTTATGATGCCGGTTCACAATATGGTGGTTATTTTGCTTGGATAGATGCTGGAACAGGAAACCAGTCAAACTTAGCACAAACAAATCCATTGGCGCTTTTAAATTTAAGAGACGACACTTCACAAGTAGATCGATTTATTGCTAATATCAAAGTTGATTATACCCTTCCATTTGTAGAGGGCTTGAAAGCAACCTTCAACCTTGGGCACGACAGTTCAATGAGTGATGGAGTTACTTTAGTATCAGATTTAATACCAACGTCAGATTCTACATTCAACGGTTCAAAGAACACTTATAATCAAGAAGCTACCAATCAATTATTGGATGTGTATCTTACTTATATTACTTCATTTAATGACGCACACAATTTAACAGCTGTTGCGGGACATTCTTATCAAGCATTTGAATTCGACAACACTAGTTATGATAGTGAAGCGGAAGAAGACGGAAATGATTTTGAATTTATTGACCGTTCAAAAAATGTACTTTTATCTTATTTCACAAGATTAAATTATGATTACCAAGGAAAGTATTTACTGACTGCTACCTTGAGAGCAGACGCGTCTTCAAAATTAAATCCAGATGACCGATGGGGCTATTTCCCATCTCTTGCGGCAGCTTGGAACCTTCACAAGGAAGGTTTTATGTCGGATTCCTTTTTTGACGAATTAAAATTAAGAGCTGGTTATGGTGAAGTTGGAAATGTGAATGGATTAGGTGACTATCGTTTCTTAACTCAATATGTAGGGAGTCAATCGACTGCAAATTATCAATTTGGATCTAGTTTCTATCAAACTTACCGACCAGAGCCTATAAATACAGAACTACGCTGGGAGGTTGGTAGAACAACAAATATTGGTCTTGACTATGCTATTTTAGATGGAAAGCTAAGTGGATCTGTGAATGCTTATATGAAAGAAACGAAAAACTTAATCGCGTCTTCATCAGTCGATCCATTTACCAACTTTGGAAACAGAATTGATGCCAACATTGGTGATATGGAAAACAAAGGAATTGAATTGAGTTTTGATTATACACCAATTCAAAATGAAAACTTTGAATGGTCTATCAATTACAATATATCGTTTAATGATAACAAAGTGACTCGCCTACCTTTTGATCAAGCAGTCGGAGGTATTAGTGGGGGTGTTGGAAATAATATTCAAACACATACTGAAGGACAAACGCCTTACAGTTTCTTAGTTTACCAACAAGTGTATGATGCTTCAGGAGCCGCTATTGAAGGAGTTTATGTAGATAGAAACGGAGATGACATCATCAATGACGATGACCGTTACATCAAAGAAAGTCCTTTTGCTGATGTGATTATGGGATTTAACACCAACTTAAAGTATAAGAACTGGGATTTATCGGTCATTTCTAGAGCAAATTTTGGAAATTATGCCTACAACAATGTAGCGTCTAATGCGGTATTTAGCCAAGCAATTGGCAATAGCGGAGGTTTTCTTAGAAACATACATTCTGATTATTTAAACACTGGCTTTATGGATTACACAGAAACAAGCTTACTTAGTGATCATTATGTTCAAGAAGCTTCGTTTTTTAAAATTGATAATATAACACTAGGGTATACTTTGAAAGACGCTTATAAAGACACCGACATTCGTTTTTATGGTTCTGCACAAAATGTATTAACGGTTACCAATTATGAAGGATTAGATCCTGAAATATATGGTGGTATCGATAGCAATTTTTATCCAAGACCAAGATCATTTGTCTTTGGAGTTAACATAGATTTTTAATATAAAAACTAAATGAAAATGAAAGATATATTTAAAAAACTTGTTTTTGGATTAGCCATTACAAGTATAATAGTAAGTTGTCATGACGATTTAAATCAATCGCCAATAGACCCCGACAGTTTTACAGAAGAAGACGTATTTGCAACTCCTGAGCAAGCTAAAGGAGCCCTAGCGAAACTATATTCGAGTTTAGCTCTAACAGGACAACAAGGCCCTGCTGGTCAACCGGATATTGCAGGAATTGACGAAGGTTTTTCTCAGTTTTCGAGAATGCTTTTTAACTTAAATGAAATCACAACAGACCATGCGGTCGTTGGATGGGGAGATCCTGGTCTTCCTGATTTACATGGGATGTACTGGTCTAGCAGTAATGATTTCACAGAAGCAATGTATTACCGTTTGGCTCAAGAAGTTTCTTTTTGTAATTCATTTATAACGAATGCGACTAACTTAAACGACGCTAGCGTTGAAAGCTACATCTCCGAAGCACGGTTTCTTAGAGCATACGCTTATTATAACTTAATAGATTTATATGGAAACGTACCATTGATAACGACTGTTTCAACAGATTTACCACTACAAAGTAGCAGATCTGAAATCTTTAACTTTATTGAAACTGAATTGCTTGAGATTGAAAACAGTCTACCTGGTTCTGGCGGAAATGAATTTGGTCGTGTTGATCAAGTTGCAGCATGGGCCTTATTATCAAGGTTGTATTTAAATGCAGATGTATGGATTGGACAATCTAAATATTCTGAAGCAGCTACCTATTCAGGGAACGTTATTTCATCATCGTATTCAATTAATACCAATGATGCAAATGGGAATGGAACTGCTTATGACGAATTATTTTTAGCTGACAACGACACCAATGGCGCACAAAATGAATTTATTTTTGCGCTAAATTTTGATGGATTACAATCCCAAACATATGGAGGATCTACTTTTTTAATACATGCTGCAATTGGCGGAAGTATGAATGCAACCGATTTTGGAGTCAATGGCGGCTGGGGTGGTCTTAGAACTACCAAAAACTTAGTCAATCAATTTGCTGTTGATATCGATGCACAAAACATGGCTTTAGGGTCTGTTTCAGATTGGGGACTTGTTGGAGATGCCACCACTAATGGATGGGATGGCCCAGACATGGAGATGTACCAAACAGCTACCGACCAATATGCTATCTATGCTGAATTAAACTCTGGTGAAATTAAATTTAGATTTAATGAAGATTGGGGAAATAATTATGGAGATAATGGAGCAGATGGATCTATTGAAGCCGGAGGAGCTAACATTGCCGTTTCAAGCGCAGGCACCTATTACATTACTTTAGACATAGGATCCTTAACATATACAATAGCCCCTTATACAAGTGATAAACGAGGAATGTTTTATTCGGATGGCCAAAATCTAGAAATAGAAAGTATTCCATCGTTTGAAAATGGATATGCTGTTACTAAATTTAAAAACGTTGATTCTAATGGAAATCAGGGAGTTGACTCTGGTGGTGATTTTACCGATACGGACCTACCATTGATCAGACTTGCTGAAATTTACTTAAACTATGCAGAAGCTGTCGTAAGAGGCGGTAATGGTGATTTAAGTTTAGCGGTTTCAAAAATAAATGAATTACGTCAAAGAGCATTCGGGAGTACTTCCGGAGATATTACAAGCTCAGATCTTGACTTAGAATTTATTTTAAATGAACGTTCAAAAGAATTGTATTGGGAAGGGTTGAGACGTACTGATTTAATACGTTTCAATAAATTTACTTCTGGTAGTTACTTATGGCCGTTTAAAGGAGATGTAGAAATTGGAACTTCTGTTCCAGATTTTAGAAATGTATTTCCAATTCCAAACAATGTAATTTCTGTTAATCCAAACCTAACTCAAAATGAAGGTTATTAATAAATTTATAAAATGAAAAAACTAATAAAAAATTCTGCTTTCTTACTCGCATTCACCAGTCTATTTATGGCATGTGATGACGTTGAAACGATCCAACTAAACTCGGATGCAAATACCATAGTTTCTTTATCAACTGATGCTGTTATACTAACAGAAGAATTGGCTGAAACCAATGTTCTAAATGTGACTTGGACGCTCCCAGAATTTGGGTTTGATGCAGCACCTACCTACACTATTTTAATGGATGTAACTGGTGGTGATTTCTCAGGCGCTCAATTAATTTCGGCTAATTCTAATTACTCAAAAGATTTCACGGGTAACGAATTAAATAATAAACTTTTATCACTTGGAATGACTCCAAATGAAGAAGCAAGTATAGATATTAAAGTTCTTACAAGACTCAGTGCTTATCAGGAAATGATGTCCGAAACAGTTACATTAACTGTGACGCCTTATTCTTCTCTTTTAGACCTGACTACTAACCTGGGTGTTGTAGGAAGTGCAACTCCTGGAGGATGGGGGAATGAAAATATTCCTGACTTACCTTTCTACACTACTTCTGCAGCCAATGTATATGTTGCATATGTATCTCTTAGAGATGGAGAAATTAAGTTCAGAAAAGATAATTTATGGACCGAAAATTATGGAGACACTGGCATGGATGGTACTTTAGAAGCAGGAGGTGATAATATCACTGTAACTGCAGGAAGCTATAAAATAACTGTAGATATGGATGCACTTACTTATACAATTGAAGCCTACACTTGGGGTCTTGTAGGAAGTGCTACAGCCAATGGTTGGGATGGACCAGACATGATGCTAAATTACAACCCGAATCAAGATGACTGGAAAGCTGTTGTAACACTTATTGATGGAGAAATAAAATTTAGATTAAATAATGACTGGGGAGTAAACTACGGAGATACTGGCGCGGATGGAACTATAGAAGTTGGAGGTGACAACATCGCAGTTAGTGCTGGACATTATTTAGTAACTTTTAACTTAAACACCCTTGAATATAGCTTGGAAGCTATGGATGTTTGGGGACTTGTTGGAAGTGCTACAGCTAATGGATGGGATGGACCAGATCAAAAATTTGTTCCTGACTTTGGAATCAACGAAGGATATTACTATATTCATGGTGCTGTCCTTACAGATGGAGAAGCCAAAGTTCGTCAAAATGATGCTTGGGGTGTGAATTATGGAGATACCGGAAATGATGGGAGTTTAGAACTAAATGGGGATAATATTCCCGTGACTGCTGGCACCTATAATATTACTGTTAATTTTTCAGTTGACCCGCCCACGATTAGCATGTATGCTTGGTAAAATATTTGTTTTAGTTAGTATTCTAAACCTGTATTTCTTGTTGTGAGGTACAGGTTTTTAATTTTATTAGAATTAACTAATTTAAATACACTCTCTATGGTAAAATTAATACTATTATTACTAATTCCTATATATACTTTCTCACAGGTAACAAGCTCACCGACCACAATAGAGATAAACCAATCTGTAACAATAACTGTTGATCTATTAAGTGATGCATCTGACTGCAATGGGCTATCTAATCCCTCTAAAGTATACCTTCATTCTGGAGTTGGAAATGAAACTTCGGCATGGGCAACGAGCGTTGTTGGTAATTGGGGACAAGATGATGGCGTGGGTGAAATGACCAATAATGGTGGTGGTATTTGGAGTATTACTTTTATACCTCAAACGTATTATGGGTTGAGCGCGCAACAAGCTGGTGAAGTGACTAGAATAGGAATGGTCTTTAGATCTGCTGACGGAACTCAAGAATTAAAAAATAATGGTTGTGCTGATTTTATTTTTAATGTCGGAGCTTTTCAAGTTACAATGATCAACCCTAACTCAAATGGAATTATTTTATTAAACTCCGGACAACAAACGCAAGTAATTGCACAAAACACAAATGGAGCTGCTAATTATGAATTAAAAATCAATGGATCGAGCTTTCACTCAAACTCAAGCACTTCCTTTTATCAAAGCCCATTTATTACAAATGTCACAGATAATATATTTTGTGAACTTATCGTCTCTCAAGGAACGAATTCAATCAGTAAAAGCTTTAATATTTTTGTTAATAATACCAGCGTAGAGTCCATACCATCGAATCTCGTTGATGGAATAAATTATAATACTTCAGACACTTCCAAAGCAACTCTTGTTTTACAAGCACCTTTAAAAGACTTTATATATGTTGCTGGTAGTTTCAATAACTGGAATCCATCTTCTCTATACGCTATGAAAAAAGACACTAATACAGGAACGTTTTGGATTGAATTATCAGATTTAACCCCAGGACAAATAGAAACCTATCAATATTGGGTTTACGATCAAAGCCCTGTTTCTGGGTCTCCCTATGAGGTGAAAACTGCAGACCCCTACTCTACTTTAGTACTCTCTCCTTTTGATGATTCGTATATTCCGGATGCTTCCTACCCAAATATGCCGGCCTACCCATTAGAACAAGATCGTGAAGTATCCGTGTTGCAAACAGGGCAAAACCCATACAATTGGCAAGTAACCGATTTTCAGAAACCCGCTAAGGAAGACCTTGTGATTTACGAATTACTTATAAGAGATTTTGATACCAACCGAAATTTTCAAGATGTGATAGATCGGATTGATTATTTCAAGAATTTAAATATTAATGCCATTGAACTGATGCCTGTCATGGAATTTGAGGGCAATGAAAGTTGGGGTTATAATACTGCTTTTCATATGGCATTAGACAAATTTTACGGCTCTGAAGATAAATTTCGTGAATTAGTCGATGTATGCCATCAAAATGGGATTGCTGTTATTTTGGATTTAGCACTCAACCATGCCTTTGGAAGAAATCCAATGTTAAGGATGTGGATGGACGATCCAGACAATAATGGATGGGGAGAACCTAGTAGTGAAAACCCCTATTTCAATGAAACTGCAACCCATACTTACAGTGTAGGTTCTGATTTTAATCATTCTTCAGCCTTAACAAAAAAATATAGTAAACGAGTCGTAAAACATTGGATAGAAAACTTTAAAATTGATGGCTTTCGCTGGGATTTAACCAAGGGTTTTACACAGAACTGTACAGAAACGAACTCTGGCTGCACCGATAATTATCAGGCCGACAGAGTGGCTATTCTAAAAGAATATGCTGATTATTCTTGGAGTTTAGACCCCGATCATTATGTGATTTTTGAACATTTGGGAGGCACACAAGAACAAAAAGAATGGGCAGATTATCGTATTGATGAGGGAAAAGGAATTATGCTTTGGGGTAAAATGACGAGCCCTTACAATCAATTAACGATGGGGTTCAGTTCAAATTCTAATATTAATGGAATGGGACACAACAGTCAGAATTTTATCGGAAAACGTTTAGTTGGTTATTCAGAAAGCCATGATGAAGAACGCCTCATGTATAATAATCAACAGTATGGTGCTTCTAACGGTAGTTATGATGTCACAACTTTAACAACCGCACTTGAGCGTATGGCCGCTTTAGGAGCTATCACGCTAACAGTTCCAGGACCAAAAATGATATGGCATTTTGGAGAACTGGGTATGGAGAATTCTATTTTTACTTGTAACGATGGCACAGTGAATGAATCTGGAGGAAACGATGGTGACTGCAAGTTAGACACGAAACCACAACCACAATGGGTGGACAACTGGACATCTGAGTCGACAAGAAATGAAATATATACAACTTGGTCTCGTTTAAACGCCTTAAAAATAAATGAAGCTGTATTTGAAGGTTCGTATTCTATAAACTCTGGAACCCTAACTCCTAAAATTTATATCTGGGATGATTCGATAGCAACAACAGAACTTAAAAATATAGTCATCATATCCAACTTTGACTTAAGCAATCAGAATGTAGTTCCAAACTTTCCGTATACAGGAGTATGGTATGATTTAATGGACTCATCTGGTAACACGACTGTTACTGTTTCAAATACTTCGTCTGCTATTAATCTCCCTCCAGGAACATTTAAAATTTTTGGAAATAAGCCAGCATCCGCATTGGGAATAAATGATTTAATACCGGAAAACAATATAGAAATCTATCCAAGTCCAGCACATGACTATTTTAAACTCGGTCAACCTTCAAAACAAATCATAGTGTATGACCTAACAGGAAAAGTGATACTAACATTTAAAGGAAACTTTAGTTCGGAATCCCATTTTGATATTTCTAACTTAAAACCTGGTATTTACTTAGTTCATATACAGTCTGAAAGAGAAACTGTAACACGAAAACTTCTTAAATATTATTTTTAAAAATAATTTATTATTCCCGGAAATAAATTGTATGAGATCAAAGAACTGAACCCTATACTCCTCTCATTCTTAGTTTACCTATTTTTTATATTAAAATAAAAAGAAGTGAAGCCCTAGAGAAGCCGCTTAACGTCGTATAACGGCGTTTACATTCGTTTAATTAGGTGAAAGCATTGAGACAGGTAGGAATGACAATAAAATGTTTTAAATACCGAGTCCTATTGAGAAACAATAAATTAATTTCGAGCTAATTCTACTAAATCCTCACCAAAATAGTTCGACTTCACTCCCTTTGTCTCCACAGTAGAACCCACAACCTTTTATGGCTGTGGGTTTTTTATTTTATATAAATCCTCACCAAAATAGTTAGACTTCACTCCCTTTGTCTCCACAGTAGAACCCACAACCTTTTATGGCTGTGGGTTTTTTATTTTATATAAATCCTCACCAAAATAGTTCGACTTCACTCACTTTGCCTCCACTTTAAAATATTTAAACTATCTGATTATCATTTAGTTGATATTTATTATTTACAAAATATGTACGATTATTGTACAACAAATTTCAGGAATATTATTCTACTGATTTAAAAAAGTTATTTATCAGCAACATTTCCTGCACCTTATACACCTTTGAAGCCAGATCAGAAAAAACCCTACATTTGTCCAAGGGTTATGGTTTAGATTCTAGTTAAAACTTAATCTATATTTTTGTTTTCAAACCAATGATAAACAGCTTTGTTTGTGCTTTTTTCTCCTGATGAAGTTGTGTACATTCCATAAATAGTTCCTACAAATCCACGTGCTTTTTTTGTACTTAAAAAAGTTCCATCTACGCTTTCTTTTAAAAAAATCCAATCTTTACCATTTAATGAATAGGAAAAATTATAATATTTACCTTTTGCTCCTATTTTAAAAGTGATAGTATCTGTTTCTACAATTGATGCCAAAGCAATTTCTTCAGTACTATTTTCAGTCGATTTTAATAATTGAACAATTGGTTTTCCGCTTTTAATACTTTTACACAAATAGTAATAATGGTTTTCATTTTGAAATGCAATTAAACCTGCTTTTTCATTTTCTGAAGTTGTTTTAAAAGATAATTTTGTACTAACATTACCAAACAAATGTTTTTGTCTGTACCCAATAAAACTTGGATTTGATGTACCAGAAGTAGTTTCAGATCTTGTATTTATCGTTAATTTTCCTTTTAAAAGTGAATACCATTTTTCTTTTGGCGTTCTTAAAAACAACCAATCAAACCCAAGCTTTTCATTATTAAAATCATCTTTGAATGTATTGTTTATTCCACTAAAATCGGGAGTCAGTTTATCAACATTAATGGTATATTTATCTTTTACTACATCTCCTTCTAAATCAAAAACAGGCCAATTATCAATCCATTTTACTGGCGCCATAAAAGTTTCTCTACCTGTATTAAAATGATCATTTTTATCATAAGGTCTACATCCTAAAAAAACACCCCACCAATTGCCAAATTTATCTTCTAAAATATCTGCATGCCCTGTTGATGTAATTGGATTTTTTCTATCAGAATTTAAATGTCTTTGTGTTAAAATTGGATTGTTTTCATAACTTTTATAAGGTCCTAAAATATTTTTACTTCTAAAAACGACTTCAGAATGATCTTCTGCTGTACCGCCTTCTGCAGCCATTAAATAATAAAGCCCATTTCTACTATAAATATGTGGTCCTTCAATCCAAATTGGTTTATCCTCTGGTTTTGCACCTTTATCTATAATTATTTTTGATTCACCAACTGTTTTTAGATTCTTTACATCTAACTCTATAATTTTAATAGTTCTATGCCCATCATATTCTGGTGAATTATTAGGAGGGTTGCTATTAAAAACAACATAGGTTTTCCCATTTTCATCAAAAAACATAGAAGGATCTATACCTTCTACTTTAGGCAACCAAGTTGGATTAGACCAAGGTCCTGCAGGATTAGAAGCAGAAATAATAAAATTGTTTTTACCCCCAACAATTGTATTAACAATATAAAACATTCCGTTATGATAAGAAATTGCAGGCGCAAAAACACCTCTTGAAACTCTTAAACCTTCTAAATCTAATTGTTCTAACCTGTCTAAAGCATTTCCTATTTGTTTCCAGTTTATTAAATCATCACTTTTAAAAATAGGAATTCCTGGAAAATATGCAAATGTTGAGTTAATCATATAATAATTCCCATTGACTTTGCAAATACTTGGATCTGGATAAAACCCTTTTAAAACTGGGTTCGTAAATGTGGTTTCTGCTACTTGTTTTGTTTCTGTAGTTTCCTTTTTAAAGGCTGCAGAACCATCTGGGTTTTCATTCTTTACAACTACTTGACCAAAAGTGTTTAGCGTTAGGAATAACGTTACTAAAAAGGTAAAGAAATGATTCATTTTAGATGGTTTAATTTTTATTTATATTTAAAGTAGAGATATTAAGGAGGTCAAACATTTCTGATTTATGCCATTCTAACAATGATGATGTAGCGTCATCTAAATCGGTAATCGCTAAATTATTCCATTCGTTTGGGTCGTTTAAATGATCGTAAAATTCTTCTTCACCGTCACTAGTAAGTGTATATCGATAACGACTTGAACGTACAGAATGATGATTTTCAGCTATTGGAGATGGTATATTGTTAGCAGGATTAATATTTCCATGAAGATGATTCAAAGCTACAGGAGGGCCGTTCCATGTGCCGTTTATTGGATTTTCCAAAAATGGTCTAATGCTATAACCGTCTAAAAGGTACCCATTCCCTCCAATATTTGGATTTTCTGGTAAAGCAGATAAATCAATTAACGTAGGATAAATATCAATAAGAGATACAGGATGAGCCACTTTTTCGCCTGCGACTGAAACTCCTGGTGCGTAAACGACTAAAGGAATACGGGTAGATTCTTCCCAAATGGTTGTTTTTGATAGGAAATTTTTTTCTCCCATATGATACCCATGATCTGCAGTAAATATTACAATGGTGTTGTCTGCATATTGGCTGTTCTCTAGACTATCTAGAATTACACCTACCTGATGGTCTACAAATGCAACACAGGCCAAATAAGATTGTACCCATTTTTTCCACCACATTTCACTACCAATATCCGTTTCTGCTGAATCCTCAAGGAATCGTGTAAGTGCGGAACTCTGATAATTATTTTCCCATAAAATAGAAGGTGTGTCATTTAAATCGTTTTCTAGATAAGGAGGTAAGATTATTGTTTCTAATGGAAACATATCAAAAAATTCTTTAGGGGCATATCGTGGTGTATGAGGACGGTTCATTCCTGCTACAATAAAAAATGGATCGTCATGAGTTTCATTTAACTTTTCGGAGACCCATATAGATGTAATTTCGTCGGGCATTAACTCCCTATCCATTTCGCTTTCATATTGAAAATCCCATGGTTCTTCCCAGTCCTTCATCCATCCAGTGTAATCACCAACAGTTGGAATCTCACTTAAAGGTGCGAATCCGCCCCACTTACTATCTCTAATATTTGGCGGCATAATGGAATGACCAAAAGCTAGCGGTTTTCCCCAACTATGCATTGTAGAACCATCCCATGGAAAAGGACCAAAACTTGATGGTCCACCATCCAAAGGCTGATTAAAAACACTATTATCTTCATGGCCATTATGAAAGACTTTACCGCTTCCATACAACTTATATCCATTGTTACTGTAATGTTCCATGATGGTTATCGCATCTGTCATCATTGGAAAATTACGCCATCTATTTTGTTGTTGGTTGTGGCCATAATATCCAGTTTTACTGGGATACATTCCTGTCCAAAGACTGGCTCTAGACGGTCCGCAAATTGGCGCATTAGCATGGGCATTTGTAAATTGCACCCCCATATCAATTAGTCTATCAATATTTGGTGTTAGCGCTTGTGCGTGCCCTCCCATTCCTTCAACAGAATCATTTAAATCATCACTGATTATAATAATGACATTGGTCACATGATTTTGACCATAGAGTGAAATACTTATTAAGAGTGATGTGACACATGCTGATATAAATTTGATGTATTTTATTTTAATCGCAGAGTTTATACCCATTTAGAGTTGTTTTTTTGAAAAAATAAAATCTATTGATGATCTCACCTTTTGTTCGTTTTATTGACAGATTAATATCTAATAATTACACTTCTAAATATAGTTCGACTTCACTCCCTTTGCCTCCACAGCATTATCTCCAAAAATAATAATTTATTTTTGGAGATAATTTTTATGCTAAAAAAATAACTCTTGAGCTAATTCAAAAGTATTGGAATGGGCATCGATAATATTTTTTAGTTGAATAGAATAACCTCCTCCCATGCTCACTTGAACTGGAATATTTTGGTCTTTACAAAGGGTTAAAACAAAACGATCTCTAGCTTTACAACCCTCCATAGACAATCCCAACCGACCAAGTTTATCTGTTTTTAACACATCAACTCCGGCTAAATAAAACATGAAATCTGGCTCAAATAAATCGACCAATCTTGGAAGGTGATTTTTTAAAGCATTTAGATAAGCTCCATCCTCAATGTTGTCATCAAATGGTAAATCAAAATCACTGTTTTGCTTTTTGAATGGATAATTTTTTTGACCATGAAATGAAATAGTAAAAACAGAATCTTGATGTTCAAAAATGGACGCTGTTCCATCACCCTGATGTACATCTAAATCAACAATCATAACTCTTTTAGCTAAATTATTGTCTATCATGTAATTAGAAGCTATTGCCTGATCGTTAAGCATACAAAATGCACCAGGTCGATCTCGAAAAGCATGATGAGTACCTCCAGCTATATTCATTGAAATTCCATGTAGTTGTGCATAATGCGTATTTTGAATAGTCCCTTGGGCTATCACATGTTCCCGCTTAATCAAAGCTTCAGAAAGCGGAAAACCGATTTGCCTTGCATCTAATTTGGACAATGACAAATTGATCAAATTATTGTAATATCCTTCATCGTGTGTGGATACTAGTAATTGTTTTTCTATGGGTAATGGAGAGAAAAAATTATCTCTATTACAAATGTTTTTTCTCAATAAATGCTCTGGTAACAACTCATACTTTTCCATTGGAAAACGGTGCCCAATTTTAAGTTCATGTTTATAAATTGGGTCAAAAGCAATTTTTAACATTTAACATTCATATTATTCTCCTTTAAGCATTTTTTTAAATGCCTCTAAATCAAATTCGTTTCCATAAAACAACGTACTCATTTTCATAATATCAGCAGCAATAAGAACTGCAGTTTTTATTTCATCTTCAGATGCACCTAGTCTTTTCAGTTCTGCAATATGGTAAGGGATACAATATTGACATTTAGTAGCTGCGGAAGTTCCCAGGGCTACTAAATGAGCTTCTTTTTCAGCAATTGCACCTTCTTTGTATAAGCCCATTTGAGCTTTAAAATAAGTATCAGAACTTTTAAGTATTGATGTAGGGTAAATATTGTTAAAAGGGCTCTGAGCTAAAAGCTCTTTCTTCTCTTCACTTGTGAGTGTTGAATCTTGAGAAAAACCAGTTGAATGCAATCCAACAAATAGCAAAATAAATAGTAATTTTTTCATTTTATAAGTTTTTTGTTTTGTTATAATACCAATTTAATGAATATTTTGCTTATGGCAAAACACAACTAATTTATACGACTTAAACAAGCCGCAGTCATATCTTCTTCCTTCAATTTAGCTATTTCTAAACCACGTAAGTAGGTTAAACTTACATTTCTTATATTTGAAGTATAAATCAATTTAAAGTCGAATTAAAATGAAAAAACTATTTACACTTTTAATAACAGCTATTTTACTTTTAGCATGTAACAATAAAAAGAAAACTAATACCGAAGCTCATGCTTCAATGATTGAAGCTTCTAAAAATGGAAGTTTAAAAAAAGAACAATCAACCCCTCATATTTTAATTGTTAATTATAACCTCAAAGAAATGAGTATTGAGGAACATAACGAACTCGGAGCAAATGTTGCACCAAATTTTACACCTGAAAAAATTGAAGGACTCATTGGTAAATCATTTATTGGAAATACTGATACAGGTGTTTATGGAGGCGCTTACCAGTTTAGCTCAAAAGAAGCTGCCGAAAAATACATAACCTCAGAGTTTTGGTTAGGAATTGAAGAGCATCCAAGTTTAGTGAACTTTACAAAAGAAATTTATAGTGTTCCGCCATTCTCTAACAAATCAAACGGTATATGGGCAAATCGAAAAACATCATCCAACAAAGAAGATGCTAAGGGTATGCACTTGCTAGTTATTAAATATAACTTGAAGGACATGACCATTGATCAACACTATCAACTTGGGGTAGATGTGGCGCCAAATTTTACTTCTGAAAAAATTAACGGTTTCATCGGGAAATCCTTCATTGGAAATGCCGAAACTGGAATATTTGGGGGAGTATACCATTTCAAAAGTAAGGAGGCAATCGATAATTATTTGAACTCTGAATTTTGGCAAGGCATTGAGAGCCATCCTAACCTAGTAAATTTTACAAAAGAAATTTACGGCATTGCTCCTATTTCAACAATTTCAAATGGAATTCCAATGCTTTAAACATCTTGTTAAGAAAGTGTCACCCACATGAATATAAAAGACCTACATATTATAGTGTAGGTCTTTTATATTTATTAAATCCTTTACATAATAGTTCTATTTTACTTCAATACTCTCCACTACATTATTTCAAAAATAAAATTTATTATTGGAAATGATTTTTTGTTTAAATTTAACCAATACTAAAAAACTATAAACAAGGATGAAAATTTCTATTATCCTCCAATAAGAGTCAATTAAAAAGATAATGATTAGATTTTCACAAATATTTAAAAAAGAATCACTCTCCGGCATGAAAAATGGAGATTACTTAAAATATGCTATAGGTGAGATAGTGTTGGTTGTATTTGGAATATTAATTGCACTGAGTATCAATAATTGGAACACAAATAGGCTTGATAGTGAAGAAGAAACAGTTATTCTTAATAATCTAATTAAAGAACTAAATTTAGAGTTAAATAACCTAGCGGTACACAAAACAGCACAAAATATCTGGATAAACAGCGGATCTGAAATTCTTAAAAATTACACAATTAATAATATGTTTTTAGTAGATGATAAATTGCTAGTACACATGAATGATTTGATGATCAGAGCTAATTTCACTCCAAATGTAACAACCTACCAAACTTTAGAAAGTACAGGGAAAATAAATCTTATTGAAAACAAATTCCTTAAGGATAAAATTATAGTTTATTATAATTCCATTTCTTTTTTTAGCGAAAACACAAAAATCAACAACAGTACTTTAGTTGATGAATTGATAAATCAAAAGCTGATAAATCTTACATTTTTCAAAACTAACTCTTTCAGTAAAGAGATGAAAGAATGGTGGCCAGTTACTGGAATAGAAAATTATCAGTTCCAAAAATCAGATAGGTTTATCGAAAAAATTCAAGTAAAATTAAAGGATTCGGATAACGCTATATCTCTAATAAACATAGCAAATTTCAGAATGTTTCTATCAAATGCTCAATTAAATTTTGTTGAAGAGATAGAAAGTGACATTAAGGGCTTGTTAAAGGAATTGGAAGATGAATTGGATAGAAGATAGGCTTTTTAAGACCTCCCCAAAATAGTTTGAAGAAAATCTAATTCCATCTATACAATACTTCCAAAAATAAAATTTATTTATTCCTCCAAAAAGATTTAACAAACAAACTTTTAAGGCTAAACCATAGAGCGAGAATTCCTGGTAAATTAGTTTTAGGAGATTTACCTTTTCCAATACGCTGAATTTGAAGTTCATACCAGGGTAATTCTACACCGCCAAGTTTGTCTAAAAACTTTATACCAATATTAGGAATCGGAGTTTCAAATCGTTTTACAGATCCATCAAAAACTTGATTAGCCAAATTCGGATACAAGCAAAATGGTCTTGCTAAACCAATAAAATCTAAATTACCATCTTTCAAAGCTTTCTCCATTACCGATACGGAACGAATCCCTCCTGTAAGTAATAAAGGCGTTTTAATCAATTTTCGAGCTTTTTCAATATAGTCTAAAAAGTACGCTTCACGTGCTATAGTACTTTTCTTGCGATCACCCTGAATCATAGCTGGCTTCTCATAAGTTCCGCCAGAAATTTCAATCAAATCAATCCCTTCATTCTCAAGTAGACGAATTACTTCCAAGGACTCTAGTTCTGTAAATCCACCGGTTTGGAAATCTGCAGAATTAATCTTAATGCCTATTGGATAACCCGAGCCCACTTGATAGCGAATTTCGCGATAAATCTCTAAAACAAATCGCGCCCTATTAGAAATAGAACCACCAAATTGATCAGTTCTAACATTACTAATAGGAGATAAAAACTGACTGACTAGGTACCCATGAGCCCCATGAATTTGACAGCCTGTAAAGCCAGCTTCTTTCATGATTCTTGCAGTATTTCCAAAGCGTTTTATAATATCCCAAATTGCTTCTTCTGTCAATGCTGTAGGTAATTTAAACATCTTAGAGGTATTGCCCATATTTAGGGATATTGCAGAAGGTCCAACAGTTTCTCTATTAATTGCCGCAAAAGCCTGCCTTCCAGGGTGGTTTATTTGTGGCCAAAGGTGCACACCAGTACCTTCAACTGATTTAGCCCATTTTTTTAACAACTCAAAATCTTTGTAGTCTTCGACTACTACATTTCGCGCTTCACCCAATGCCATTGAGTCTATCATTATATTTCCCGTAATCAGCAATCCTGGATTACCTTTTGCCCAAACCTTATATGCATTTATTAAACCCTTACTTGGCGCGTGATGTCGGGTCCCAAAATTCTCACTCATTGCAGACTTTACAATTCTGTTTTTTAAAATGGATCCATTGGGTAAAGTAAAAGAAGAAGCAATATTTATCATTGTTTTAATTATATTACATTATAATAACCAAAATAAATGTTTTATATATGAAAGTCATAATTATATTCCTATTAATATCTTTGGGTGTGTTTAGTCAAGAAATCACCGCTTATGGTGAAAGCATTTTAAAACTTGATAAATCTCCTGAAAATAACCAGTTATTTGCACGTGATAAAAATGATAATGCAGACGTATACATCTCCGGGATTTTCAGAAATGATACTAGTTGGAATAATCTAATTTTACGGGTGTATAAAGACGGTATTTTATGCCAAGAACTTGATCCTGAATTCGAAAATGAAAAATTTAATTTTTCTTCTACAATAAAGGCTGGATTATTTCAATATAAATTTGAGTTGTATCATCAAACTAACAACGAAGAAAAACTTTTATTTATTGCAGATAATATAGTATGTGGAGATGCATATATTATTACCGGGCAATCAAACTCTCATGCAAGCAGCCAAAAATCCACCTATTCTAGTCCATTTTGTAAAAGTTTTGGAGTAAAAACGGGTTATGAAAAATATTCTGAAAAAGACAAAAAAATAAGATGGGGTCTAGCAACTGGAAATTGTGAAAATTGTGCAGGAGAAGGTTGGAAAGAAGAGTATGTAGGAGGTTGGTTTGTAAAAAACTCATATGGAGTTGGAGTATGGGGAATGGAATTAGCAAAATTATTAATTGAGAAACATAATATACCAGTGTGTATTATTAACGGAGGCAGTGGCTCTTCAACTATTGAAGAAAATATGTTATATCCTGGTAAAACCTCCTTAGAAACGAGCTTCGGAAGATTGGCTTATAGGGCCGACCAAGCTGGCCTTAAGAATCAAATTAAGTCAATTTTTTACCATCAAGGAGAATCTGATGCCAGCCTCGACCGATCATTAGCTTATGCTGATAATTTTGATGTGTTAAATAGAGATTGGCAACGTGTTTATAAAGGATTGGAAAAAGTATATCTTTTTCAGATTCACCCAGGATGCGGAGATGCATTCCAGTCTGAATTACGTGAAACTCAAAATCAGATTTCAAAACAGTATAATCACGTTGAGATTATGTCTACTACTGCCATTGTTGGCCATGATGGGTGTCATTTTTCATATGAAGGTTATAAAGAAATTGCTAAAAGAATTGAACCTTTGGTTTCTAGAGACTTTTTTGGGGAAAAACTTCTATCTAGCATTACACCTCCTCAGTTATTAAAAGCCTATTTCAGTGGAAAAAGAGAAATAACATTACTTTTTGACCAGCAGGTTGAAATAGAAGAACCACTAGAAGTTAATGGAGTAGACCATTTTATGAAAGATCAGTTTTTTTTTAGTAAAGAAAAAAAATCTCCATTATTAAACAATAGAATAAAGAGTCTAATTTCAAAAAATAAAAAAATTATCATCAAATTAAACAGTGATGTAAAATATTCTACCATCACATGGTTGCCTAATGATAAATACTTAAATACAAGTAATGTGTATAATGGGCCATGGATTAAAGGGTTTAAAAATAAGATTGGTGCACTAAGTTTTAATAGAAGAGATCTCATTAAATAAAACTTTTACAACCGTTTTTGAAATGTATAATTCCTTAAATTAGATAAAACTAACTCCTTATTTTTTATCATTTAAAGGTATTAAACATCAACTAACACTACTCTTAAATTAGTTGATATTTTAAAAAAGGATCTAAGTTATTTAGGTTTAGAGAAAAATCTTTTGGGCTCAAAAGTTGGCATTGCTCCATTAATCTGTTTACCTATTCCAATGGGCACCATATTGGCTTCCGTAATACGAGACGCTAAAACGGAACGAAGTGAATCTTTGATTGATGAGTAATCTTGGTAATCAGCTAAGTTTTCTAGCTCTAAGTTATCAAATTTATGATCATATAACTCGTAACTATAAACTCCTTTATCAAGCCATTGGTTAAATCGGTACCGATTGGTTTGAATTCCATAACCCTGGGCTTTCCTATTCTCAATGTTAACTTGAAGTTCTGTTAAAGCACTATTTCTAACAGTCGCCTTAGAATTTATAAAATATGGCACTAAACTTTTTCCACTTACAAAAGGGGGGGTCTGGAAGTCTACCACGTCCATAATCGTAGGATACAAATCTACCAACTCTACAGGTGCATTTACAACTTCATTTGTAGTTGTGACACCAGGCCCGGAAATAATCAAAGGAACTCGAGTCGCGTTCTCAAAAAGAGTTTGCTTTTGCCAATGGCCGTGCTCACCAAGGTGGTAACCGTGATCAGAAGTAAACACTATAATAGTGTTTTTATCTAGACCTGTTGCTTTTAGTTTATCTAAAACACGTCCAATTTGTGCATCCATAAAACTGGTAGTTGCATAATAAGCAAGTTTAATCTCTTTGGCTAATTCAGGGTCCAAATTAATTTGTTCTTTTTTACGACGAACAGAAATAGCTGCTGGTGCTGGAATTGTATTTAGATAATCATCCGTACTATACGGTACCGTGAAATCAGCGGCGTCATATAAATCAAAATATTTTTTTGGAGCCACAAAAGGAACATGAGGCCTATAAAGACCAAAGGCTAAAAAGAAGTTCTCACCACTTTCAGAAAACTCATCTAAAAAATCGATGGTTTGTGTGGCACCAATACCATCTGTTTGCTCTTCATCATTTCCATCTGCTTCAAGCCAACTTAAAGTCCCTCCATCAAGTTTTGACTTTAAACCCTTTAATTTGTATTCTTCTATTTTATCGCGACCGTAAGGGTTAACTGTTCGATCCCAAGTGTATGTATCGTCATGACCGGCTGTTCCAATATCTCTAGGGTTATGGTAATGATAAATTTTCCCAACCCGTACTGAATGGTAATTTTCCATTCTGAATTTTTGTCCAAGTGTGATGACATTCGGAATGGTTTGACGAACATATAATCTTAATTTTTTGGATTTTGTTTGATCTGGATATAGTCCCGTCATCAAAGAAACTCTAGATGGACCACATAGAGGGTATTGTACATGTGTATTATCAAAAAGAAGTCCTTCCTTTGCGAGTTTGTCTAAATTTGGTGTGATTGCAAGAGAGTCTCCATAGGCGCCTAGAGCACAGTTTAAATCGTCTGCTATAATGAATAATACATTCATTTTATTAGACTGTCTACTGGGCTTTGAACCGGTAACGGATAAAAATAAGAAGGTTAAAAAACTAAACTTTAAAAGCTTCATGTGATGAATTTTAAAAAAATAAGTATTTAAAATTTAATAAATATAACAAATAATCCACTTTCTAATATTTTAAAAATTTAAAATCAGAATGGTTTAGGTTGATAAAAACTCTTTCATCAACTATGTGAATTTAATATTATTAATTTCAGTTATAGAGTTTTCTGTTTAATTCTTTTTGTTGTTCTTTTTTATTTGACTCTAAACCTCCAAAATCAGTATCTGAAATATGTCTTAATTCTTCAATAGTAAGCGTATTTCCATAAAGTTCCTTTAGCTGATACAACTCCAATTTTAAACGATTAACGGTTGAAGCTTGAGCAGGGTTATTAATTAGATTATTCATTTCATCAGGATCGTTCTCAAGGTCATAGAATTCCCATGCGTCTATATCGTAATAGAAGTGAATTAATTTGTAACGTTGATTTCGAATTCCATAATGGGGTTGAACTCGATGGTAATACGGATATTCATAGTAGTGGTAATACATGGATTGTCGCCAGTCTTTGGTGTTTTCTCCTTTTAAAATATTAAAAAAACTATTGCCTTGTACTTTTTCTGGAATAGAAACGCCTGCCATATCTAATAAAGTAGGTGCAAAATCAATATTTGAGATGACATCGGTTACAACCGTTCCTGCTTTAATTTTTCCAGGGTAACGTATAACAAAAGGCATTTTCAAGGACTCTTCATACATAAAACGTTTGTCAAAAAACCCGTGTTCTCCTAAGAAAAAACCTTGATCTGAACTATAAATAACAATAGTATTTTCTTCTAACCCATTATTTTTTAGGTACTCTAAAACCTTACCTATATTATCATCAACCGATTTGACAGTAGCTAGGTAATCTTTGATGTATTTTTGATATTTCCATTGTCGAACTTCTTGTGAATTTAAATTATCTGTAGGAGTGACAATTTGGCCAGGTTTAAAGCCAAATTGAAGCCATTCTCTTCTGTTTTTCTTAGTCAAAGAGTCAGGAGGAGTCATTTTCATGTCTTGTCTGTTAAAATAGTCCATCGTCATCTCGGAATCCCCAGCAGTAAGCTCTCTACCTTCATAATTATCATTAAAGGTTAATGGGTAAGGCATTTCTATGTCATCCCATAAGTTTTCGTATTTGGTGTCTGGAGACCATTCTCGATGTGGAGCCTTATATTGTAATAACAAACAAAAGGGCTCATCTTCATCTCTACCTTGCAGCCAGTCAATAGCAAAATCCGTTGTTAAATTTGTTGCATAGCCCTTTTCTTTTATCTTCTTACCATTATCATTATATACAGGGTCCCAATAAAGCCCTTGTTCACCCTTAGAAATGTGATATTTATAGTAATCAAAACCAACAGGTTCTGATGCTAAATGCCATTTTCCTACTAAGGCTGTCTGGTAGCCTGATTGTTGCAAAGCTTGTGGATAGGTCCATTGTTTATTATCAAAAACGCCTCCTTTATAATTTTTATAATAGCCATTGACATGGCTATACTTTCCAGTTAAGATCGCCGCTCTACTAGGACCACAAATAGCATTAGTACATAAAGCGTTTTCTAGCAATGCGCCTTCAGCAGCAATACGATCAATATTAGGAGTTGGAGCTAGCTCTGTAAAAAGGCCTCCATAGGCTGATATAGCATTAGTAGCATGATCATCTGAAAAAATAAACACAATATTGGGAGGCTTTATATTATTTTGAGTGGTTTGACTGTAACTAAAAATTGTTATTAAAATTACAATCCAAAGGATAGACTTGTTAAATTTATACATAACTGGTGTTTATATTTACTAGTGGTAAGAATTAAATTTTTCAATAGGCTTATTTTTCCAGTTTATTCCTGGCTTCCATTTGGGTGCTTTAACTTCGTGTAAATAAGAATCTAAAGCATCTTCTAGAGTATTTAGCACCTTCGGAAGTATATTAGCTAAATTCTTTTTTTCTTGTAGATCTTTTGTTACGTTGAACAGTAAGAGTTCATTAGTATCATGAAATTTAATCAACTTATAATCTCCGATTATAATAGCTGAATGGGCTCTTTTTAAGGCAATTCCATTTTCATATGGCACATGAAATACAAGACCTTCAGAAAAACGCTTTACAGCGCCTACTCCATTATTAGCTAGTATGTACTTAAAACTTCCACCATCTAAATTATTTTGCATGAGATTTTTATTGCCCGCTAAGTCTACTATGGTTGGTAATAAATCTGAAAAGGTAATAGGAGTTTTAGACTCTGCCCCCGGCATTATATCTGGTCCAGTAATTATAAAAGGAACTCGAATACCACCTTCCAAGGCATCCCACTTACCTCTACTCAAAGGAAAATTAGAGCTATTTTTGTAAAAGGACTTAGGAGGCATTATTGGGACAGCACCATTGTCTGAAGTATAAATAATATAGGTATTACTCTCTAATCCTAATTCTTTAACACGATCTAATAACAAACCGACTCCAGTGTCTAAATCCTCGGTCATAGCGGCAAATCCAAGATGTTTTTGATACATACCTTTTTCCATATCTTTGTATTTCTCTAGTGTTTCTTTTCGCATCATAATATCAGAATGAACAGCATAATGGGAAACTTGTAAGAAAAAAGGAGTTTCAGATTTTGCTTGACTTTCAATAAAATTAATAGCACTCTGAGTGGTACTAAATATTTTCTTGGGGTCATCTGAAATTGTATTTCTCCATTGTTGTTTATTTGATTTATAATTAAAGCCGCCATCTTTATTTCCAGTAACTCCATCACTTTGGTCATAACCAAGTTCTGATGGGTCAACATCTATTCCCCATTTACCAAAATGAGCCGCAGTATAATTAGGATTAATTGATTTTAATAATTTAGGGATTGTAATATTTGTTTGATGATTAATATGATTTGTATTCATGCCTACTCTAATCATTTTAAGCCGAGCTGGAGATTGTCCAAATTGAATACTGTAGCGAGATGGTGAACAAACAGGTGCACTAGCATATGCAGAAGAAAAACGCATACCTCGATTTGATAAGGCTTCAATATTAGGTGTTTGGTGGTAGTCACTTTTAGATTGAATTTCATTATTCATCATTTGAACAGAGGTTCCATTCCAACCTTGATCGTCAGACAAAATAAGGATAAAGTTAGGCTGTTTTATATTTGATTTTGTAGGAGCTGATTTACAACCACAAATAGAGAGTAAAGTAAGCAGTATAGAAAGTGATCTTAAATTCATTTTTTTAATTAAAATGATAGATTATTAATATTTATTTGTGCCCTTTGATTTCATCACCTGTTTTAACCACCAATCTCTTTCTGGATTGTAATTATATTGTTTTTTTAATATTGTGGCTTGAAGTCTAAGCTCTTCTTCAACAGCATCATAATTAGGGTCATTAATTAAATTGTGCATCTCTCCTGGATCTGATTTAAGATCATATAATTCATCGATATCATTTTTTAAAAAAGAATCTACCAACTTATACTTTTCTGTCCTTACTGCGGTTTGATTCGGTCCAGCAAAAGGCCAATAAGTATCCAAATAGTACTCAAATAAAAATGATTTACGCCAGTTATTTTCCTTTTTTCCTTTTAAAAGATTAACCATAGACTCACCCTGCATATACAAAGGTATTTCTAATCCAGCTAAGTCTAAAATTGTTGGAGCTAAATCAATATTTAAGCATTGCTCTTTAATTTTTGTATTTTTCTTTATTAATTTTGGATAGCGAATTAGCATTGGTACTCGCATAGAGTTTTCATAAGCTAATCGCTTATCTAAAAAAGTGTGTTCTCCCATAAAATAACCATTATCACTGCTGTAAATAATAACTGTATTGTCTAACTCTCCCATTTCTTCTAAGGTAGCTAAAACAGCACCTAGAGATTCGTCAATAGCTGCTAAACAACGTAAAAGATCCATACTCTTATCATAGTTGATAGGCCATTCCATTTCCGGCAACTCTTCAGGAATTGGAAGGTTTTTTTTCCAATCAAACCCAAAAGTTTTTTTTCGCTGCCACATTGGTTTGCCTTTAAATGTTTCTTTATGCGTATCATAGGGCGGAGTTGGCAATTCTTTATCAACATATAAACTGGTATGTCTTGGAGCAGGTAAATGAGGTTGATGTACAGCTTTATGCCAAAGATTTAAACTAAATGGTTTACTTGGATCACGTTTTTCTTTTAGCCATGAAACAGCCTTATCAGTTAAAATATCAGTCATATAACCATTTTCTTGATATTCATTTCCATTTTCATTGACTTTCGGATCAAAATATTTCCCTTGACCAATAAAACTAAACCAATAATCAAACCCTGGTCTTATATGATCTTCTCCCTTTAAATGTGCCATATGAATTTTACCAACATGCGCTGTTTGATATCCCGAGGCTTGTAGATGAATAGAATAAGGAGCAAATTCGTCCCACTTAGGATCTACATGGCGATTATTCTGATTAACTCCGTGAATATGAGGGTAGGTTCCTGTTAAAAAACTAGCACGTGAAGGTGAACATATAGATTGAGTAACAAAGAAGTTTTCTACATTAGCACCTTCATTTTTAAGACGGTCAATATTAGGGGTTTTTAAAAACGGATAACGGCCTGAAAAACCAACAGCATCAAAAGGTTGGTCGTCAACTAAAACAAATAAAAAATTTGGTGGTTTTGAATTAGAAACGTTTTGTGGTTTTTGTGCATTTAGAAGAGTTCCGAAAATTACAAAATAAATTGATGTGTATAAATATTTTTTCATTGTCTTGTCAAGTAATATTAGAGCAAAATTAACTGATTATACACTTAATTAACATAACTATTTAACCAAAGTATATAAAAAATTGGTCATTATTAATTATGATTTGAAAACTTAAATTGTGTTTCAATTGGAACATCAAATAGTCCTTCAAGTTCTTCTATGTTTTTTTTGTAAAATTTGGTTTCTGGTGGTAAGCTCAAATTATCCCAGAAATTTTGATTATAGTCTAATTTATATAAAGTCATATCCCTTTGATTCGATTCGTCTCCAGTTGACTTTGAAGTCTTAGAATTATTGTCTAGGTTCAAAACAAAAACTTCGTGCCTGTAAGCGGCGGGTACATAGGGCTTTGCTTTTTTTCCAGTTTGTATTAAAATTCTTTTTATGTGATCTGGCATTTTTAAGTAAAAAGAGTATTCCCTCTTATGATAACTAAGATACAGCTTGTTTTGATTGTTGTTTTTATAAACATAAATAGCATCCATTGTGGTTCCATTATCAGTATCGGTAAACTTATCTATTCTATATATTTTGAAAGTGTCAAAGCCTATATATAAAGTTATGAATTCTCCATTTTTTTTGGTCCCTTTTATGACTACAACTTCTTCATTTTCATAATTAGTGTCCTTTATTTTTTTCCACTTATAGGTACCCAATGATATTCCCTTTCGAAGTGGATTATTCCACTGCATATAATATAATGAATGATGTGATTGTAAATTTTTAACAAACCTATAATCTGACGAAGTTCGGTTATGACGTATCTTAAATCCGTCGTAAAACGACGAAGGTCCACGATCAACCACATCTACATACTGTTCAATAAAAAACCTACAGATTTTGTCTTCAACAGACCAACGACGGTAAAGCATACCAAGAATATGTTTAGAGCTTAGAGTATTTGCTTTAAGCTTTTTAAGGGCATTTTTTACAATTGTCTTAGAGCTTTGAACTGAAACTTCTTTTAACTCTGTTATTTTCTCTTTTAAAATAATTTTTTTATCTATTAATTCAATAAAATCTTTAACCTTAATTTTGAATGTTTCATATCCAATAGAAGATATCTCAAGTGAATCCATCAACTCATTGTTGGATACTAAGAAACTAAAACTACCTTCTTCAGTTGAACTAGCCCCAATATTCTTTTCAATAATACCAATAGAGCTGTAAGGAATTGGATACGCATATTGATCATATACAAATCCGGATATATTAATCTTAGATTGAGAGAAAATAAAGGATGAACTCATAAATAAAAGTAATATCAGTGTCGGCTTAAATGTGTGAATTAAATTAGTTGGGTTTATATTCATGATTATTGATTTGAAAATTTAAAAATTGTAGTGGATCGATAGGTGTCTTCAGGGTTTAATATAACGGTTGGAAACTCAGGCTCATTTGGGGAATTTGGAAAATGTTGTGTTTCCAAACAAAAACCGGAGTGCTTGTTGTAAAAACCACTTAGATGATTACCAGTATAAAATTGTATACCAGGTTCAGTAGTCAATACCTCTAAAACACGACCACTTGCCTCATGAAAAGATTTACTAACTAATTTTAAATCTCCATTATTTTTTAACACCCAACATTGGTCATAACCAGAAGCTAAACGCAACTGATTATTGTCACTTGTAATATGTTGACCTATTAACTTTGGTTGTCGAAAGTCAAAGGGAGTTGATGATACCTTATCAAATTTAGTTGTTGGAATTAAATTTGAATTTACTTCAAGTATGTAGTCAGATTCTATTTGTAAATGATGATCTAGAACTGTTTTTCTAAAATTTCCAGAAAGATTAAAATAAGAATGGTTTGTTAAATTTACAATAGTTTTTTTATCAGTAGTTGCTGTATAATAAATTTCTAAAGAGTTAGAATTGGTCAAAGTGTAAGTAATAGTTGTGCATAGGTTTCCTGGGAATCCATTTTCCATATCAGAACTATGATAAGATAGACTTAGAGTAGCTGAGCTCTTATTTACACTTGTTTTAGCAGTCCATACAACTGTATGAAAACCTTCTAAACCTCCGTGTAGGCTATTAGAGCCGTCATTAGCATCTAACTCGTATACGTGCCCATCTAGTGTGAATTTAGCATCATTTATTCTGTTAGCATAACGACCAATAGTGGCACCAATAAAAGAGGTATCTTTTATATAAGATTCAATATTATCATAGTTCAAAACTATATTTCCAAAGTTGCCTTTTGAATCTGAAACCTCGATACTTTGAATTATTGCACCATAGGTTAATACAGACACATGGGAGCCATTAGAATTAATTAAAGAATAAATAAATACATCTACTCCACTAGACAATGTCCCAAAAATTTTCTTTTGAACCTCAGGAGGTGGATTTATCGATTTACTATTCATAATTAAATCATTTAAAAACGTTGAAAAAACTCCCATATTTCCGGAAACAATATATTTAAATTTAAATTGTGACCTCCATTTTCAATCCTAAGATATCTGATTTCTTTATTTTCATCACAAGATTCAAAAATAGTTAGAGTATCATCGCCTAATATATTCACCTCAGGATTCTCTATACAATTGAAATGACTAGCCCATAGCTCAGCACTTTCATAAGCATCCAAAAAGACATGACCAAATTTAGAACCACCATTAATAGGGATGGTTTCATCTGCAGCTCCATTAACTTGAAAAACAGAAATTGGATTTGTTGATTCTAAAATTGGAAGACTGACTACAAGTTGAGAAACAACAGGTGCTATAGCCAAAAAATGATTTGTTTCTATTGCTAATTTATTCACCATACCTGAACCATTAGAAGTTCCAATGGCATACATTTTATCAAAATCTAAATTATTGTAATTATGTAATTCTTCGACAATGAGATTTACAAACTCAACATCATCTGCATTTGAAGGCTCAGGTCCTAAATTCCAACAGTCTAAAAATCCTTGTGGATAGATTCCAATAAAAGACCCACTAGTTGTATAATCAGTTAAAGTATTGGCCCAATTAGTATTAGAGCCACCTCGACCATGAAAGGCAAAAACCATAGGGTAATTTATGTTTGGATCAATTTCATTTGGTGTTTGAATAATCACAGGACGATTTTGTATCGTTCCTTCAATAGATTGGGGCACATAAATAGTTTTGGATGTTAAGTTATAGGCTATAGGAGCATTGTCATCATTTTCAGAACTGATGGACTTACTTTGACAATTATAATTAAATAAAATAAAAAGCAACATCAGAAAGTTTATATTGTTTTTAATTCCCATGTAAAGATTAATTTTAGTTTTTTTATTTGACAAAGAACCCATTATGAGTTTAAGTCTATCCTGTAAAATAGCTTAAAATCCCAATTACTAATAATACTAGCAATACAGAAAGAACTACATCAATTCTATCATAACTATTTTTATTATCTAGCTTCTGTTTTTCTGAAAGAGTACCATAAGACAATCCAATAATTGTTTTGTAATTAGGAGCTGTAGTTAACAGACTGATTGAGATACAAAGCATAACAGAAAATACAAACATAAAAATTGCCATATGAGAGAAATTAATTGTTGCAAATGTAAACCAAACACTGTTAACCGTTTCATTAGAAATAATTTCTGACTGATAGTAAATTTCTGATCCTAAGCGCATAATCAATAAAACTAAACCTGCTAAAAGAGTAGTAATTGCTGCTTGTGAATTTACTCGTTTCCAAATAATTCCTAATAAAAACACAGCGGTAACTGGAGGTGCTATATAAGATTGGACGTTTTGTAAATATTGATACATTACACCTCCACCTATCTTTTCCATAATTGGAATCCATATAATGCCCAAAACAACAATAAAAACAGTTGCTATTCTTCCCGTATTAAGTAACTCCTTGTCTGATTTTTCGGGTTTTAGTTTTTGATAAATATCGATGGTGAATATCGTAGAGCAAGAATTAAAAACAGAAGCCAGAGAGCTCATAAGTGCGGCCATCAAACCTCCTGCAACTAAACCCTTTAATCCTACTGGCAATAAATACTTTACTAACATCGGAAAAGCTTTATCTGCTTTATCTATGGCAAAAACCTCAGGGTTTTGAATTGATAATGCAAAGGCAATAATACCAGGCACTAGAAAAATTAAAATAGGTAACAGTTTTAAATAAGCACCGAAAATAGCTCCTCGTCGTCCGATTTTAATATTATTTGCAGCTAAAGTTCTTTGAACAATATATTGATCTGTACACCAATACCAAATACCAACAATAGTCCCTCCAAATAATAAGCCAGTCCAAGGAAAGTCAGGGTCATTCATTGGACGCCACATATTGAAATGGTCAGGACTGACAGCAATTACGGTTTCGCGCAATTGAGACCAACCACCGACTTCTTGAAGACCTAAATAGGTAATACAAACAGATCCTAAAATCAAAATTACAGTTTGTAGGGTTTCAGTGTAAATCACCGCTTTCATTCCTCCTATTACGGTGTATATACCAGTAAATATGACAATGCCAATAGCCCCATACCAAAATGGAATCCCAATTAATTCAGATACCACTATACCACCAGCATAAATCGTAACAGACACTTTAGTAAGAACATAGGCAACTAAAGAAAATAGCGACAAAAACCAGCGCGAACGACTATCAAACCGCTTTTCTAAAAACTCGGGCATCGTAAAGGCACCGCTTCTAATATAAAATGGTAGAAACAACCAACCCAATAATAGAACAATCCATGCGTGTAATTCGTAGTGCGCCATTGGAGCCCCGGATTCAAATCCGGTTCCTGCTAATCCAACTACATGCTCTGACCCAATATTTGATGCAAAAATAGAGGCGCCAATTACAAACCAACCTACATTTCTTCCAGCTAGAAAATAATCTTCTGTTGTATTATTTTTCTGTAAAACAACCCAAACAGCTACTCCTATTAGCGCTAAAAAATAAATCCCAAGAACAACCCAATCTAAACCTTCAAGAACGGACGTATTTGCTAAAAATAGTTGGCTCATAATTATCGTTAAATATTATTATATATGTTGATTAATTATATTTTCAAACAACTCTTGCTTTCCACTTTGAAGAGGTAATTCACCATTTTCCATGGCAATTTTATACAGGTCATTTAAATCTAACTTTCCTGCTTCAAAATCCTTTCCTTTTCCGCTATCAAAAGTACTATAACGTTGATCTCTAAGAGAATTATAAGATGAAGAAGTTATTATTTTATCTGCTGTAAGTAACGCTCTAGCAAAAGTATCCGCCCCTCCAATATGAGCATGAAATACATCATCCATATCAGTTGAATTCCTTCTGATTTTAGCATCAAAGTTAACTCCACCACCCTGAAGACCTCCAGCTTGAAGGAATACAAGCATTGCTTCAGTTGTTTCTTGAATGTTATTAGGAAACTGATCTGTATCCCATCCGTTCTGATAATCTCCTCTATTGGCATCAATACTTCCTAACATACCCGCTTTAGCAGCGACAGCCAGCTCGTGTTGCATTGTATGTTGGGCCAGTGTTGCATGGTTGACTTCAATATTAATTTTAAAATCATTATCTAAGCCATATTCTTTTAAGAAACCAATAGCTGTTGCAGAATCAAAATCATATTGATGCTTCATAGGCTCCATTGGCTTAGGCTCAATAAAGAAATTTCCTTTAAACCCTTGTGATCTTGCATAATCTCTTGCAGTAGCTAAAAATTGTCCCATATGGTCTAATTCTCGACCCATATCTGTATTTAATAATGACATATAACCTTCACGCCCTCCCCAGAATACATAATTTTCACCATTTAGAGCAATAGTCGCATCTAAAGCGAGTTTAATTTGTCCTCCTGCTCTTGCCATGACATTAAAATCAGGATTCGTAGACGCACCGTTCATGTAACGAGGGTTTGAAAAACAATTTGCAGTTCCCCAAAGTAGTTTAATACCTGTTTCCTCTTTTTTCTGCTTGATATATTCTACAATCGTAGCTAATCTTCTTTCAGACTCCGCAAATGTTGGCGCTTCTTGAATAAGATCATAATCGTGAAAACAAAAATAATCAAAGCCCATTTTCCCAATAAATTCAAATGCAGCATCAGCTTTATCTTTAGCTGCTTGAATAGGATCTGAAGATTGGTCCCATGCAAAATTTTGTGTTCCTGGACCAAATGGATCTGATCCTTGTCCACAGAATGTATGCCAATAAGCGATGGCGAACTTAAAGTGTTCACGCATTGTTTTCCCGGCAACTATTTGACTTGGATTATAATATTTAAATGCTAAAGGATTGTCAGACTCTTTTCCTTCAAATTTTATAGAATCAATTCCTTTAAAGTATTCTTTTGATGATAATAAACTCATAATTTATTTTTTAATAAAATTTCTAATTCGTTTTTCCATGTTTGGTATGCCTCTAAGTAGGGGACTTTATTTTCTAACGGCACGAAGGTCATTACGTGATCATTATCATTGATATTTTTTCCAAATTTATCAAAATCTCCGTCTAAAAGACCAGCTGCTCTTGCAGCCCCGACAGCGCCTGTAGTATTATATATTTCAATTTCGTGACCAATAAGAGTAGCGAGTGTATTTGAAAATATTTCAGATCTAAATAAGTTGTCATTACCAGCTCTTATGACGTTAATTACTGCGTTGTCATTTTTCAAAATCTCCATTCCGTAAACAAAAGAAAAAGCAATCCCTTCGAGGGCCGCTCTGTATAAATGTCCTTTGCTATGTTTGTTTAAGTTAATATTACAAAATTGAGTCCCTATGTTTTTATTGTCTAACATACGTTCTGCACCATTTCCAAAAGGAATGATTGAAAGCCCGTCAGATCCAATATCAACTTTTCCGGCCTGGAGGTTCATTACTTCATATGAATCGTCACCACTTTGGTTTCGAAGCCATCGGTACATAATCCCGGCACCATTAATACACAACAACTTGCCAACCGAAGGCATCGCGGCATTATAGTTGACATGTGCAAAATTATTGATTCTAGAAACCTCCTTTGAGTTGGTATTATTAGTTACTGCATAAATAACTCCTGAGGTTCCGCCTGTGACTGCAACTTCTCCATTTCTTAAGATGTTTAATGATAAGGCATTATTAGGTTGATCACCAGCTCTATAAGTAATTGGTATCCCTTCAGGTAACCCTGTTTGAGAAGCAGCTGTTTTAGTAACAGTCCCTTGTGTAGTGAAATTAGCTACAATTTCTGGTACTAAGTTCGAATCGACTCCATAGTAATCTAAAAGCCATTGAGCAATTGTATCTGTTTTATAATCCCATAGTATGCCTTCAGACAACCCATTTTTGGTAGTATTCATTTGAGCTGTTAGCTTGTAAGCTATATAATCCCCCGGCAACATAAATTTATGAATTTTTGCATAGAGTTCAGGCTCATGTTCTTTAACCCATTTTAATTTTGAAGCAGTAAAATTACCTGGAGAGTTAAGAAGGTGCTCTATACATTTTTCAGGTCCATTAACTTCAAAAGCAGTATTTCCAATTTGTATCGCTCGACTGTCACACCAAATAATTGAATTTCTAAGTGGTGTTCCGCTTTTGTCTAAAACTACTAGCCCATGCATCTGGTAAGATATTCCAACCGCATCAATTTTAGAGGCATCAATTTTAGACTCTCTAATCACTCTTTTGGTTGCAGCACAAATATAGTCCCACCAATCATTAGGGTTTTGTTCTGCCCAATCATTCTGTTCTGAAATGATAGACATTTCGTGAGGAGGCTCATGAAGGCTTAGTACATTTTTCCCAGTTTCGGCGTCAACTAAGGCCACTTTCACAGAAGAACTTCCTATATCAAATCCTATATTGTATTTAGTATACATAAATCTTTATTGGCATTAATCAAAAATATTTTAAATATGGCTTACAAAGTAAAACAGATGAAGCAAACACTAAAAAAAATGAAGCTGAAATAAATTTAGAAATCAAAATCTAAGAATTATATAAAATCAAGAGTTTCAAAAGAGCTCCCTAACACTTTTGAGTGGCTCGCATCAAGCCATTGATCTAATAAAGTCGCATACACACTTCTAAAGTCAATAGTATACTTCAGATCTCCATTTTTATCTAAATTCATTAAATCCGGACTATCGTTATACAGCCCTGGTTTCTTAAGATTTTTTCCAATCACAAAAAGATTATTTGCAGCGCCATGATCTGTACCGCCAGCTGCATTTTGCTGAACACGCCTTCCAAATTCAGAAAAGGTTACTATCAATGTATCTTTGAAGGAATCAGAAGCTTCCAAGTCTTTCACAAAAACATCCATTGCCTCACTATACGTCTTGAGTAATCGCGATTGTCTATTGGCTTGATTTGCATGGGTATCGAATCCCCCCATTGAAACGTAATATACTTTGGTTTCAAGCTTAGAATTAATAAATTCTGCTGTAGTTTTTAATTGTTTTGCAAACGGATTGTTCGGATAAGACTTTGTGCTAGTTGATGTCTTACTAGTTTCGTAAATATACTTAGCAGAAGACTTAGCGCCAACCATTGTTTTATATAAATACCCAAGGTTATGTTCACTTAAATGCGTCTCGGTTTGGGTTTCAAGTACTTTACTAAAGAAGGGCGTTTTTGCATTGTTAAACATCTTTTTAGCATCTTTGGTTGCCACCCCATTAATAGTTCTTCCCTTAAGAATTAGTGACAAAGAGTCGTCTACTTCAATTCCAGTGTAAGGTTTTTTTCCATACTGATCAATATAGCGTCCCATCCATCCAGAATCTAAATACTCTGAGGCATTACTGGCTGTATGCCATATGTCAGTAGACCTAAAATGAGATCTATTGGGGTTTGGATATCCCACGTTATTGATAATTGATAAATACCCCTTATCATACAACGCTTTTAAGGGGGACAGGTTTTCATTAAGACCTAGCTCTCCGTTCATATCAATAAGTCTATTTTTGGGTATTGATATCCCTGGACGATTACTGTAGTACAAATCATTTCTGTAAGGAATCAATGTGTTTAGACCATCATTCCCACCTGACAACTGAATAACTACCAGTTTTTTATATCCGAACAATCGAGGGTCTAAGCTTTCAAAAGCTTTCATGAAACTTGGAACGAGTACCACACTACTCGCCATCGAACTTTTAATTAAAAAATCTCTTCTTTTCATAAGCTATTAAATTAACACAATTGGTATTCAGGAATAGACATTAATTGAATACAATATTGAAATGAATTTTGAGACTGGTAAGCTTTTAACATTTTACTAGTATCCACATCAATTCGAGGGACAACTAATATTTCACTTAATTCATTAAAAGACCATTTAGAATAATGCGTTTCAAAATATGCACGCTCATTGTCATCCACAGAAAAACGTTGTTTTTTTTCTTTATAAAATTCATTGAAAGTAGCTTCAAAATCTCCCTTGGGATTCAAACTAATTTTGGCATTATTAAAAACTAAAGCAGGCAGTTTTAAACGAAACATTAATGAATTCGAATCAATCCAATAGCGATCTCCTTTCCAACCCGCTACATTAACAGGATATAAAAGTGTTTGACCCATCATTTTCTGAAGGTATATGACCTGATTCAGTTTTTTAAATACTGAAGGAATTACTTTTTGCATTCCCACCATTAGCTCAACAGGAGATTTGATTTTTACCCCAATATTTTTCTCCTCATAGAACCAGTCGGTCATAAACAGATAACGCATTAACTGTTCTATATTATAATCTTTATGAAACACAGCAGTTAGTTCTTCTATATGATCTTTATCATCAGTGGGGTTGACAAAATAACGATATACTTTAGTACATATAAATTCTGCACAGGCCCGCTGCTTAGTAATAATATCAATTATATCATCGCCTCCAAAATTTCCATTTTCTCCTAAAAACGTTTTAGAATCCGTGTCATGCTTGGAAGCTCTTAAAACATACTCGCCATTTGGTTTGAAACTCCAGCCTGTAAAGGCCCTAGCTGCCTCTCTTATATCAGACTCAGAGTAATTCCCAATGCCTAACGTAAAGAGCTCCATGAGTTCGCGTGCAAAGTTCTCATTTGGTTTTTTCTTGAAATTTCGATTATTATTTAGGTATTTGAGCATAGAAGCAGACCTAGATATTGCCTTGACAAAATCCACAAAATTGCCTAAAGCATACGTGCGAAGTGTGTTGTTAAATTTGAGAGTGTGAAGGATGTGAGTATCCTTACAAACAAATATGTTAGCCCAAAAAAGAGTCATCTTTTCTCTAAGAACCTGTTCAGAACTCGCTATTTTATTAAGCCATATAAAGTTTAATTCTCTAACTTTCTTTTGACTTTTCTGTCTTAATTTTCGAGATTCTTCTTCTCCTATATTTTTCTTTAACTTATTGTACGGAGTATTAAAATAATCTCCGAAATCAGATAAATCAATTTGAACTGGTTCTATTATTTTGGAAGCTTCGAAAAGGAGGTTAATACTGTTTTTCCTGCTTAGCTTTTTAGAAGCCGCAATCAAAGAGGGAAAGGCCCCAAATCCAGCCCGCCAATTTAAATGTATATATTCTCTTTGATTCATGTATGAAATGGTCATTTAATAAGTTAAATTTATCTTTTAAATATAAGTTTAAATTTCACCAAATAAAAATTGGATTATTAACATTAATAGGGATTTAAAGTTACAATAGATCCGTCCCCTCTATAAGTTATCTCAGCTACCTTTACCGATCGTAAATGAGTGATCCCTTTTGAAAGAGACGAGTCATGGTAAAACAGATAGGTTTTTCCATCAACATCACAAACAGAATGGTGAGAAGTCCAACCAACAACGGGATTTAAAATACGTCCTTTATAAGTAAATGGCCCATAAGGGTTATCTCCTATCGCATAGCAGATAAAATGAGTGTCACCTGTTGAGTACGAGAAATAATACAAGCCTTTGTGTTTATGCATCCAAGCGGCTTCAAAAAATCTACGATCTGTATCTCCAGACATTAATAGTTGTCCATTTTCGTCTATAATTTGAAGTTCCTTGGGTTTTTCAGCAAATTCCAACAAATCGTCTGACATCTTAGCTACAAAAGGTAATAAAGCAGGTTCGTCTGCTTCGGGGATGAATGCTGTAGGACTTTCCGGTTCAGATTTATTAAAAACACCTGCTCTCCATCGCTGTAATTGACCACCCCAAAGCCCGCCAAAATACATATAGTAATCCTCATTATCGTCTTTAAAAACCGCTGGATCTATAGAGAAACTCCCTTTAATAGCCTTTGACTGAGCCTTAAATGGACCTATTGGAGAATTGCTAGTTGCTACACCTATTCGAAAAATCCCATCATAATCCTTGGCTGGAAAAAACAAGTAATAGGTCCCATTTTTCTCATTCGCATCTGGAGCCCACATTTGCTGTTTTGCCCATAAGACATCTTTGACGTGTAAGGCAACCCCATTGTCTACAGCATCACTCTCAATGGAATCCATTGATAATACATGGTAATCTTCCATAGCAAAATGACTTCCTAAATCATCAAAAGCCTCCCCAGCATCAATATCATGGGAAGGATAAATATAAATTTTACCATTAAAAATGTGAGCAGAAGGGTCTGCAGTGTACATATGATCTACAAGTGGCTTAGAAAGCGCCTTTTTATTTAAGTCCTCAAAATTAATATGATCAATCGATTCTTCTGGCATATTATATTTTCTGATTAGTTCGTCGTTGTTTTAAATCTATCTCAATTTGTGATTCCATCTCTTTATTAATTTCATAAAAAAACAATAGCACTACTCCGATTAAAAATGGAATCGCGGGGAACATGCTTACCAGCATTTTGGTACCTTGAATTGCCACTTCAGTTTGTCCATTTTCTGCTCCTGGAATGTATCCATAAGAGCCCAGTATTTTTGCAACTAAAGCACTTCCAATTGTAAGACCCAATTTTAATCCAACCATCATAGCAGAAAAAATAATAGCAGTTGCTCTACGATTGTTTTTCCATTCTGAATAATCTGCAACATCTGCAATCATGGCCCACAATAAGGGGATCGTAATTCCATAAAAGAACCCGTGTAAAACTTGCGCTCCAAACATGAGTTCAACCGATGTTTTGTCAAAGAAATTAAAAAGGATTATAAACAATGTGGACACCAATAAAAAGAAGCCAAAAATATTTCTTTTGCCATATGCATCAGCCAGTGGTTTGGACAATCCAATTCCTATAATCATAAATATAATACCTCCCGCATTAAACAGTCCAAAACCTGCTGAAACCGGATCATTCCCAAAGAAATTAACCCCTATGGAAGATAAAAAGTCTAAAATGGGGCTTATAAAATCCGTCAAACGAGTTTTATCCACATAGTTCTCAAAATAATATACATAAGACCCACCTTTCATCGCTAAAGACACAAATGTTAGGGTTGTTAAAACGAGCATTATGACCCAAGGTTTGTTTTTAATTAAATCTGACAAATCTTCCATAACAGTAGATTTTTGTTCGGCTGTTGGAACAATACGTTCTTTAGTGGTCACAAAAGTAATGAGTAACATGAATGTACCAATAATGGCTAACCAAGTCATGACAAGCTCAATTCCTATAGCTTTATCTCCATTTCCTGCATAAATAATAATAGGTAACATAAAGACTTGAACAAAAAACTGTGCAAACATAACAGCTACAAAGCGATAAGAAGAAATACTATTTCGCTCTTTCATATCTCCTGTAATAACACCACTCAAAGCTGAATATGGTAAGTTACTTGAAGCATATAACAATAGTAATAATGTATAGGTTATAACAGCATAAATTACTTTTCCTTGGTATTCAAAATCAGGAGTACTAAATGCTAAGACTGAGACAATTCCTAAGGGAACTGCGGTCCATAAAATCCAAGGTCTAAATTTTCCCCACTTGGAATTAGTTCGATCAGCAATAGCCCCTACAATAGGGTTAAAGCCAAATGCAGCAATGGTTCCAACTATAAATATAATAGCCGTAGCATCATTTGCCTCTAATCCGTAAATATCAGTGTAGAAATAAGCCAAATATGTCATTAGCGTTTGAAACACTAAATTGGCAGCGAGGTCTCCCAAACTGTAACCAATTTTTTCACTAATAGAAAGTTTTTCTGATATTGAACTCATAATGATTGTGTTAAATTAGTTTGGCAATTAGTTCCCAACAAGGTTAATCAATTTGTTGTAGGCCTTTTTGGGTTGATAGTTCCGGTCGAACAAAAGAGGGTAATTAGTCCTTCCTTTTATAGGCCAGTCGTTGAGCCAAGAATGCTTATCCATAACTCCCCAAAAGGTAACTCTACTAATTTTATCCTGGTGCTTAATAAATAGCTTGAAAATATCTTCATACCGCTTCGCTAACTGTTTTTCGACGCTTTTAGGCAATGCTTTTGGATATGGGTCCATTTTGGGATCCCCTTCAAATTTTGAAAAATTCTGAGTGACTTCCGCACCAACTAATTCCCAAGGATTTGGTAATACTGTGACATCTAACTCTGTAAACATGACCTCGACTCCTAAATCAGAAATATCTAATATAATTTGTTCAATTTCCATTAAACTAGGTGAGTTTAATCTCCAGTGGGCTTGAACGCCAATGGCATTAATCTTAGTTCCATTTTCTTGAAGCTTTTTTACCATTTTAAGAACCCCAGCACGTTTGGCTGGTTTATATAAATTGTAATCATTATAAATCAAATCGGCATCTGGATCGGCTGTTTCAGCTAATTTAAAAACATCTTCAATGTAATTATCTCCCATCTGCTTTTTAAAAACAGATGGTCTGAGCGATCCGTTTTCATTAAATGCCTCATTCACCACATCCCAGGCGTCAATTTTACCTTTGTACCTAGAAACAACGGTATTTATATGATTTTCTACATGTTTTTTGAATTCAGAACGACTCCCAGTAGTCTTCATGAAATCTGCAAGTTGGTTATGCCAAACTAAGGCATGTCCAACAATATGCATATTATTTTTGATCCCTAACTCGACATATTTATCCGCCGCGCCAAAATTGAACTTATTAGGAAATGGTTGAAGAAACATCCATTTCAAGGAGTTCTCAGGAGTTATAGAATTAAACTCTGAAGTTACTATATTTTTAGACTGTAAGTCTTTTCCTAGAATAATATCTTCATTGATGGCGGCTCCTAAATGAAATAAGTCTTTATAGCGATCACTCAAAGAATCGGTTCTATCTGTATTTGGTTTGTATAAACCATTTGCACAACTTAGAGCACACACAATTGATATTGCTAGAATTTTAAACGTATAACTGCTTGTCTTTTTTATCATCTTATTAATTTAAAATTAATTAAAACAAAAGGCTATTCTTTAAATAGCTTAAATGTTTTTGAACTGTTATTATTGAAGACTTTAATTAAATAAAAGCCTGTTCTTAGACTGTTAATATCAAATGAAATGCCGTTTGATTGCAATTGAATCGTTTTCGTTAAATCATACTTTTTCCCTAACAAGTCAATGATCACTATTGTTGATTCGGAACTTACTCCAGAAACAAACACACTATCTCTCGCTGGATTTGGGTATATAAAACTGGTTTGTAAATTGAATTCATAAAATTGAAAACCTAAGGAAGGATCTATGTATTCGTAAGCCCCAATATCTATTATATTTTCAGAACTTGAAAAATCTACAGGACCAGAACCTTGTGAAACAAGGGAAAAGTCATCGATGTAAAAACTCGCTGCTTCCCCATCTACCACGGAGGGACCCTTGACGTAAAACCAAAAGGTTTCGGGTTCTGAAGCATGTGTATAATCGCCGCTAAGCAGCGTCCAACTTTGATCAGATACCGTTACAGGATTGGATAGAAGACTGTTGTAAACCGAACCTGAATCCGCGAAATCACTTCTTATTATTAAGTCTGCAGTTCCCGAAGAACCTGGGGTTAATTTAACCGATACATAAAATGTGTAGGTTTCGCCTACAGTCAATAAATTATCTAAATAGATTCTAGGACTGTGCCAATTTGCTGTTCTTCCACTAACATAAAGGCTATTAGAACCCGATTGTGCTGCCTCATCAGTTAACGAAAGTGTGGCACCTCCCCATGGGCCCCACCCATCAGTTGAGTTTTCAAAACTACTAAAGGAGACGGCATCTGTGTTATTTGATGGTCGAAGGTTTCCATCAATATCATAAACAGGTGAAAAGCTGGAATTCCCTGCATCAATCGCAGGAGAATCAGCTGTTAGCGAAAAATCGGTCGTGGACATCTCAATAGGACCAATTACAGTGTTTGGAACAGATGAAAAAAGTGGATCCACATTAATTTGATTAGCTGGTTCTTGGTTACCAGGAAAAGCTACTGTTCCATTTTGGAAAATATTATTAACAGCATTTTTTGTTCCTGAAACGTTATTAAGTTGTAGAGCAGAAAATTGATCGTCTCTAGTTACCACAATATTATTAACAACCGTAGCATTAAGCACTTTATTAGCCTTTATACCTCCAACCTTTTGACCACGGTGTCCAGGATTACCTTGGGCAACAGACAAGTCCTGAATAATTTCATGAACACCATTGTAATAAAGTGTATTGTTTTGATAAATAGCGGATGCGCCTAAAGAATTATCAAAGTTAATTCCGTTTTTACCATTATTAACACAAAGATTATTTTCAAACAGAAAAATGCCATAATATTCGGGGTCGCTTCTAGTTACGTAAATTCCCTGACCATCCAAAATATTGTTATAAGTAGCGGTTCCATAATTTGGATTTGTATTTCCTGAGTTATCAGGCAACTGAGTCACAAAAAAAGGAATTCGATTCCAATTGTTGTAAACGACATTCCCTCGCATGATCATTTTAATAGCTGTTGTATTATCGCCATCTATAGCAATTGTTTCAGCATACACAATAGCACTAGAGGCTGATGACGTCCACCATGTAGCGTTGTAAACTTCATTATATTCAATAGTAATGTGGTCTGAATCGTTAAACCGAATCGCTGAACCTGGCGTATCGTGAACGGAATTATTTCTAATAATAATGTGATGATGAGCGCCGTAGCCTCCCCAAATACCCTTTCCTGAAAAATAACTATGGTTATAAGTTATGGTGTCATTTTCATTTGAAGCTGCTAAAACTTTAAACTCTCTATCAGCAAATGCTACATCATATGAAATTGAAGCCGAGGGTCCTTCAACTTCAAAACCTTCAATTACTATATAATTCATATTATTAGAAATTATAATACCTCCACGGCCATCAAACTGAATTTTAGGAGAATGGCCTTGGTAATTTTTCAATGTAATATAAGCTCCTTCAGTTCCTGATTTATTAATTGTAACTACATGAGGATTATTCATATTAGCACTTGTAGAAACATTTACAGAGCCATAACCTGAATTTCGGTAAGTCCCGTTCATAACATAAATCGTTCCCCCTGCTTCAACTTCTAAAATTGCTTTATTAATCGTTTTAAAAGGGGATAATTCAGAGCCATCGTTAGTGTCTGAGCCTGTTCCGTCAGAAACATAAAAGTTTTGAGAATTTAACCCGAAAGAGATTAAATAAAATACTATTAAAACACAGCTTCTAATCATAATTAGATATTTAACATTTTTATTGTCATTTATACAACTGTCTCAAAAATAAGAACACTCGCATACTATTTATAAAACTATCTAGTTAAAAAATATAAATTTTGAGGAAATAGATCTAATTGATAACTCGTAAATCAGAAATCACCTAATTTTAAGTTTTAAATAAACATAATTTAATATTAATTTATAGGGTCTTTATCTACAAAATCGCGCATCACTTTTAATTTTTGGCTATACATTTTTACAAGTTTTGCATTGGCTGGAGTTTTTGAGATGTTTATATTTTGTTTCAAATCATTTTTCATATCATACATCATATTCCCCACATAGGTTTTACCACGATAAAATTCTGTATAAGAATAATTTGCATCAATAACGGCCTCTCCTTGCTTGTAACGGGTATATATTTCATCTTTCAATTGTATTGAAGGATTTTTCAAAACGGGGGTTAAACTTTTTCCATGAATGTAAGTAGGAGGTGTGATATTAGCAAGCTCACAGAGCGTTGGATACACATCTACAAGTTCTGTAAAAGAGTCAGTGATTTGATTCTTAGCATAGCCAGGAGATGACATGATAAATGGAATTTTAACCGCCTCGTGAAAGGTACTATGCTTGCACCAAAAACCATGTTCACCTAAAAAATAGCCGTGATCACTCCATAGTATAATGGTTGTGTTGTCTCTTAACCCTAAATCATCTAACTCTTTAATAAGTTCCCCTATAAGGGCATCCATGTAGCTAACACTTGCATAATAACCATGAATAAGATTTCGTGCCAAATCATCATCTAATTTTCCTTGTGCTGGAATGTCTAAATAGTTTTTTCTAAGCTCTGCTGAATTATGTTGAGCCTCAATGGCGATAAAAGGGGAATTCTCTGGTTGGTAGCTGTTATCAGCAAGTTGTATTGAATCATGGTCGTACATATCCCAGTATTTTTTGGGTTGAATAAAAGGTAAATGTGGAGAGACGTATCCTACAGCCATAAAAAATGGTTGATTAGTTTCTTTTAATAATTTTAATTTATTGACCGCTTTCTTAGTTATTTTGCCATCGTTGTATGCATAATCATCTACATCTGGATATTCATATGTGAGATTCTTATTGCCATACTCCCCTTTTTCTGCGTTATTTACTCTTTCTATTGATTTAGGATCCTGAAAGTCAGATTGAATTTGTCCCTTATCTTTTTCTGACCAATGCTGTTGAAAATCATCTGAGTGGTGATAAATCTTTCCATAGGAAATTGTTTCATATCCATTGTCCTTAAATATTTGATTTAAAGAAATTGCTTTTGGAGTATCGACATGAGCTCTTGTAGAGAAATCATTAAACCTATTTAGGCTTGGGCGAATTCCAGTCATCAAACTTGCTCGACTTGCACCACAGACTGCTATATTAGTATATGCATTATTGAACTGGAGACCTTCAGAAGCTAATTTATCAATGTTAGGAGTGATCATTTTTGTTTCACCATATGAACTGATCTTAGGTCTAAAGTCATCAATAGAAATAAAAAGAATGTTTTGTTTTTTGGTTTGTTCCTGACTTATAATAGTCTGAGGTAATGAGACAATTCCTAAGAGGAAGATACTTACTTTGTAAATTAAATTCATAATAAAAATTTAGTTTGATGTAATATTTGATGCTTTGTATCCAATTCGTATAGCTCTGGCCATTAGCTTTTGAGTGGATGTAATTTTAATTGGTTCTGTGTATAACAACCAACGGTCCTCGCCTATCATAGCTTCTGTTTGATAGCCAATTGAAGCACCATTAGTGTCGCAAGACATTTGAACAAGACCATCCGAGTTAATCTTAATCTTTACATCTGATGTTACTGGCTGAATCATATCAGGCCAAAACCCTTTGATAATTTCACTTTCTGGTTTAAACCCTTGATCGTCGATGTCTGTTTGCCATCTAGAAAGGGCCGTTCTTAATTCAATAAGTTTCGATTCATAAGCAGGGTCAAAGGCTAAATTATGAACTTCATAGGGGTCTGTGTGTAAATCATAAAGCTCCTCTATAGGTTTTGTTTTCATGAAAATATAGGCTGCATCTCCACTCAATTCTCCGTTAATATCCATATCTATTAGTTTCTTATTCATTGGAACTTTCTCTCTATATTTATTTCTAAAAATTAGAGGTAATTCTGTCATGAAATTTTTAATATAAACAAATCGTCCATCTAAAACTGAACGTTGCATATCTGTAGATTCATCAAATCTATCGGCAGAACCAAAAATATAATCTCTAGATTCTTTTTTATATCTACCCGCAAATGCCTGACCGTCGGTATGCTTAGGGGGCTTAATATCTAATAGTGACATTACAGTAGGCCCTAAATCCATCAATGAAACTAATGCATCCTCAACGTCTCCCGCTTTATACTTATTAGGGTATCTAATGATTAAAGGAACATGAAGCCCACTGTTTCCTACAGCACGCTTTTGTCTCAAAAGATTTCCGCCATGATCACTCCAGAAAAAGATAATTGTATTCTTAAGTAAATTCTTAGCTTCTAAATCTTTTAATAATTGACCTACTTCTTTATCAAGTGCTTCAATATTAGAATATTTAATGGCTAAGTCATTTCTAACCTCAGGAATATCAGGATAGTAATCAGGAACTATAACCTCATTTGGAAATACAGTTAGTGGTTTATTTTTTCGCAACCAGATTCTTGACTCGTGAGTAGTATATGAGTTTTTAACATAAAAAAAGGGCTGGTTATCTGGTATTTTATCGAATAAATTTGATCCCAACGTATGGTCCCAAGCGGTGAAAGGCGCATTAAACTGATAATCACATTTATTATCATTTATACAGTAATAACCTTCGGCTCTTAGATACTGAGTAAAAGGTTTTACGTTTTCAGGTGTTACCACTTCATACTCAGGGATGGGGTATCCAGCTTTATCAACTCTATTCGTTGTTCTTTTTAAGGCTAAATTTTCTGGAGTTTTATAATTATTAAGGTCTCCTGTACGCATATTATGCGCACCTAGACGCGCGGGATACATGCTTGTAATAATCGAAAAACGGCTGGGCGCACACACTCCTACTGTGGAATATGCATTGGAGTATCTAACTCCTTCAGCTGCTAGTTTGTCTATATTTGGTGTCTTAATTTGATCTACTCCATAAGCGCCCATAATAGGACCTACATCTTCACAACTGATCCAAACTACATTGAGTGGTTCTTTAGTAGCCTCTTGAGCAGTCACACTAATTGACTTAATACAAAAAAGGATTAAAAAAAATGAATAAATATTAGATTTCATAGTTTGTCTTTAATAATGTGATTTCATGTAATCATTTGACTTTAATTCATTTAAATTTTCTTTAGACACTTTATTCCATTTAGAGTTCCTATCCAAAGGATGAAGTGTTGGCTTAATTAGTGGCATCTTATTTAAAATTAGAAAATCGTCTTGAGACTCCATCCAAGTATGTAAAACCTGAGAAAGTTGACTCTTAACAATGTCAAATTTAGAGTTTTTAATTAGGTTGTTTTTTTGGTAAGGATCGTTTTCTAAATCGTATAATTCTTCATAAGGAATCTTAGGGAATGATTCTGCACCAAGTTTAATAAAAGAATTTATTACTGAATTTTTACCAAGATTAGACGTATAAACTTCAAGAGCATTATAATTTCTAATAAATTTATAACGCTTACCTCTAACAGCTCGGGTTGGAAACACTTTACAGGCTTGTATATTTTGTCTCGTGGCCAGTGAAAAAATATAATCATTGACGGCGGACTCATCTCCTTGAAGTGTTTTATAAAAACTTTTTCCATCGATATTTTTATCAATTTTGGAACTAGTAATCTCTAAAAATGTAGGTAAAACATCCACAAGACCAAGTAATATTTGTGAAGTGGTTCCAGGCGCAACAACGCCAGGCCATCTAACAACAAAAGGTATTTTGAGTCCTTGTTCTGATACTCCCCATTTTCCTGATATTCCATGGTCAGAGGCATAAATAAATATCGAATTGTCTCTTAAATTATGTGAATCAACCATTTCTAATACTGCTTCTAGCTGAGTGTTATCACTTTTAATATTTTGATAATATCCTGGTTTATAATTAGGCACATTACTTCCACTATAGGGCAGAGAATAGATGTCGTTTTTTGTGTAATCGCCATCCTTAGAGTAAGGACCATGGGGATAGTCTGAAGTAACAAATAAACAAAAAGGTTTTTTCACCTTAGCTAAATAAGAATTTATAGCATCTAGCGGTAGATAACGATGGTCTACAGAACCAAAATATTTAGTCCACTTAAAAACTGAATTTGGTTTTACATGACTTTTTCCTGCTAAAACTACTTCATAGCCTTCAGCTATAAGTTGGTCAATAACAGTTTTTATATCTTTTTTGACGGGAAGATGATTTGCCATACAACCATTTTTAACCGGATACATTCCCGTAAATAATTGTGAACGACTGGGTGCACAAATAGATTGTGAAGTATAAAAATTTGTAAATTTCATACCTTCTTTTGCAAGCTGGTCCACTGCTGGTGTATGAACTTTTGGATTACCATAGGCTCCGTAATCTAACTGATCCTGATCATCTGCTAAGTAAAAAATAAAGTTTGGTGGGGATATAGATTCCTGGCCTTTTAGAATAAATACTGAAGAAAAAAGAGTGAATAGGATGAGACTTTTAAAATTGTTACTAATCATTTATAAGGTTTTTTATATACTATAAACTAGTTTTTATAATTTGCTATTCATCAATATTTAAAAAATAAAATATATTTAGTTTCAGAATCCATAAATATTAAATTGGTATTTTTTATGTAGTAAATTACTTAAGGAATCTACTACAAATTCATATTTAACTTCATTAGATAGGTTGACCGTTTCATTTGAATCATTCTTATGATCAAATAACATGTTATCAATAAATTGACGATTACCTTTAAGATTCAAATATTCCGTGTAACTGTAGTTAGCTGTTTTGATGGTGTATCCTTTAGCATTTTTCATAAAAACATGACTTTTATTTTGATGATATGGATTTCTTAAAATATTTACAAGACTTTTTCCATCCAGTTTATGTTTTGGTTTATCTAAATCCAAAAGCTCTAACAATGTTGGATATAAATCAACCAGTTCAACAAGAGAGTTAGAATTAATTTTTGAGGGATTTCTAGGATCATATATTATTAGAGGAACTTTTCCCGAAGTTCTGTGGCTTGTATACTTTCCCCATTGAGAGTGTTCTTTAAGGTTAAATCCGTGATCTGAGACAAATACAATTATAGTATTATTTGCTATACCCTCTTCATCTAATGTGTTAATTATTTTTCCAATTAGATGATCAACGTAAGATACGGTTGCATAATAACCGTGCGTTAATTTTTTAGACAAATCTAAAGGTAAATCTCCCTTTTTAGGGATCCCTAAGTAGCCATATATTAATTCTGCATTATAACTTATGGAGATATTAGGAGCATTAATAGGAGGACTATCATTTAAAGGAAGCTTAATAGAATCATAGTCATAAATATCCCAAAATCTCTTAGGGGCAATAAATGGTAAGTGATTTGAAATGAAACCCGCCGTTAAAAAAAATGGTGATGATTCATTTTTTAATCTTTTAATATCTCTTATTACTTTATTTGTCAAAAGACCGTCAATCAAAACACTATCCTTAACATTGGCAATTTCGAAAGCAGGGCCTTTTCCTGTAATTTTTTCTAGTTCTTTATTTTCTGTTGTTTGGTAATCCTTCCATAAAGATTGCCACCAATCGATAGGCTCAATTCCTTCAGGATTATCAAAAGCATATGGCCTCCAAACTTCATCCCAATCGTCCCATTTATCATCCAAAAAATGATAAATTTTTCCATTTGAGATAGTTGTATACCCATTGTTTTTTAAAAGTTTTGGAATGGTAACAATATCATTTTTTTCAATATCAACCCTGGTTTTGTAATCAATAAAATAATCTATACCAGGATATATACCAGTAAGCATACTAGCTCGTGAAGCCCCGCATACGGCTACATTTGCATAAGCTTCGTTAAACTGAACACCTTTTTCGGCTAACTTATCAATATTAGGACTATATATGTGTTTTGAGCCATAAGAGTTTAACTCAGGCCTTAAATCATCCATATATAATAATAAAATATTTGGTTTTTTATTAACTTGTGAGTAGGACAGTGTTAATATAAAGAATAATAATATTGAAAAATTTAAACGCATCTATTTTGTTAATACTTTATCAGACTAAGCTTTAATAGGTACGATTTATCAAAATAATTAATCTAAAACATTATACCTATCTGCTAAATTAATATTCTTGAGAATAAAGCTCCATAGCTCATCGTAAACTTACCTGCCATTAAAATCAAATAAATGATCTTCTATGCAAATAAAATTTATCCCGCACTATAGGTTTGAATAGTTTACAATTTATCAAACTTAGATTTAAACCACTAGTCTATTAAGTCGTTCGAATTAATTTCAGTAAGCGGAATTGGTAGTTGCATTACTTGAGCCGGATCGGTACTTAATTGTATATCTACATTAGCAGAGAAAATTGGGTTATTGTTATGTTTATTTATCGTATGAGTTAAAAAATAATCAAATCCTCGTCTTCTGTTATTGTGTGCATCTTCGCCCTCTCCTAAAACTTCAAATCGATATTCATTCATAATAGCATCTCTAAATGTAGCTTGATCTCCAAGATATGCATCATTTGACATCCCTACACGATCTAAC
>Ga0209603_1000348_pt1 | contig 57860 bp, 38 predicted proteins | sample COGITO_mtgs_1206_FD_184812 | JGI IMG/M metagenome (GOLD analysis project Ga0209603, IMG submission 184812) | Pelagic marine microbial communities from North Sea - COGITO_mtgs_120607 (SPAdes) (version 2) | ecosystem: Environmental > Aquatic > Marine > Epipelagic ...
TGGAACACTTGTGTGGGCAGTTGCTTGCAATGCTGGTGGATAATATGTGCCAGCAGTAATGCCTGCATCTACTAGAGCTGCGCCGCCAAGTGTAATACTTGAATGTGTTGAACCATCGTTAAAGATAGCTAATTTGCCGTCTACTGCTGCTGCTCTAATACCTACACCGGTTATTGCTGCATTAAAATCAGCAACAGTTTGTGTAAGAGTTGTTCCAGTTAATGTAACTGTACTACCTGACTCTGATTCTGTAATAGTTTCACCAATTGTGTAAGTTACTGAAGCTGCTGTACCTGTTACTGAAGCCCAACTGTCTTTCCACTCTGCACTACCTACTTGTACCCAAGTACCAGCAGTATTTTTATACCATGTGCGGATAATAGTCGAAACTGCTACTATTGCGTAGTCGCCAATCGCGCCAACTGCTGCTTTTGGAGCAAACGGAGAAGATCCTAGTGTGCGTGTTGCATCTGTAATAACAGTAGGCAATTTATTTGTAAATGTTTGGCCAGCTGTATTAGTTGCTGATTCTGCACCGCCATTCCATTCAAAAATACCAAACTTTGAAGTTTGTGTATCTAACCAATAAGTTCCGTTTGTTGGGTTTGCTGTTGTTGGTTCTGAACTTGCTGTTAGTGCTGTAAGATCTGTATCTGCACGTACTACATATGCTCTATTACTTACACCTAAGTAAGAATATGCTGCTTGTAGACCATATTCATTTTGCTCACCGGCATGAATAGGATTGTTGTTTGCGTCTGTATAAAATGTTGGGTCACCAAACGTATCTACTAGATCACGCTGTGATGTTAATAGGTATGGTTTGCCTGCGTTGGCTTTTAGAGTTCCTGGTGCTGTACCAGTTCCTGCGCCGTTTGTCTTATTTTCGCCAGTTGCGACAAAAATAATAGGTACTGTACCTGGTTCAGCAGGAGTATAAAAACTCTCATCTATTACTGAAACCTGTACACCTGGGGAAGTTAATGCCATTTCTTTTTCTCCTGTAAAGTGGTTTTCTTACTATTATTTAGCAAGGCACCGGAAAAAAAGGGGAGTTTTGGGGGTTAAGTGCGTATATAACTTATTAACTGATCTAAGTTAAACTGTAGTTCATCTAGTGTACCGTTGTTGTCAATTGTGAAGTCTGACATCCACTGTTCTAAGCTCATTGAATCTGTTGACTCTGGAGGAAGATGCATACTACGGTCTACCCAAATACAGTAATCAAATACACCTGTGTTTTGCATTGCAAAGAATTCACGCTTGTTTCTCAGCCCACAATAGATATCATAGGCAGCAAACATCTCTCTACCTAGAGTCGCTGCATCAGGTACATTATAATCGCAGATAGCATTATACCATTCTGCTCTGTGATTATGCCTGTCAGCATAACACTCTTCCTCATTATCATATCCATACTTGTCCTTTAACTGATCGTAAATAAACAACTTGGAGCAGAACTGACTGCTGCTCTCAAAACTATATCCATACTTGTCGCGTAGCATTTCGCAGACAGTATCTTTGCCATGTCTGCCGTGGCCGATAACAAGTAGTTTAAGTTTGCTCATTTATGTCTCCTATAATTATATTATTATAACAGAACTTACGTAATTGTCAACCAAACATTGTTAGGACCAATGTCGTAATTTACGATTACTTCATTAACAGCACGATTAACTCCAGGAAAATCTATGTCGTGTCCTGTTAACCATCCGCCCGGTTTAAGTTTGGGTTTGTATGCAGAAATATCTTTTTTAACCCATTCATAACTGTGATCTGCATCTATAAAAACTAGATCTAAACTACCATCAGGTATGTGTGCAGCACCATCTGTACTGAGTGCTTCAATTGGTATTAATCTTTTACCATACTTGGCTTTTATATCACTATTATAAAAGCCGGCAATGCTTTTGTCAACACCATAAATTATTAATTCAGGATTTTGATCTAAAAGATGAAAAGTAGTACGCCCATCTCTAACGCCTACTTCTGCCATGATTTTAATATTGTGTTCTTTTATCAACCAGTTTAAAAAATGACGTCTGTTGCCTTTTCCTGTCCAAGGCACTGTCATTTCAACTGGTATTCTAGGTCCTTTAGCCAATTAAAAATCCGTAACCAACACCGCCAGCTACTGACATTGCTAGATCGTTTTCGAGTTTTTCCATCTCTTGTTGTGCTTCTGCTTTTAAACTATCACCGTTTAATGTTGTTCCGCCACCTGGGCCTGCAATAGTTGCAAACTTCGAACGTGCTTCACCTAACATATATTTACAGTTAGCAAGCGTATAATCCTTGATCCACTGAAATGCTTTATAATCTTTAAACAACTCAAAGTCAGGTCTATGATTGTAGCACCACAACAGTACTTCTTCTTCTGCTCTAGGGCGTGTTAGTATTGTTAGTTTTTTATTACTTGTGTTCCAAGTAAACTCAATAAACGAACCAAACATTCTACCTACTAGTTCTTGCTGTTGAGCAAACATATCGTATGTTGCCAGGCCACCGATGCCACTTCCTGCCAACAAATATGTGTTTGTATAAGCAAGGTTAAATGGTTCAAACGTTGTGCCGCCACTTGCGTTGCCGCCAAGTCTACTACCAACACTGCGTCTATAAACTTTTCTTACTTCGATAATATCAGTAGGCAATGTGTATGCGTTTTGATCTTGTGATAATGCAAGTGTAATATAACTTTCTTCAACTGCGTTTTCACTGCGCTGTCTATATTTGCTTAGACTCTTTGATAGTGCTGTATTGTAGTGGATTGGGTCTAGTTCAACGTCAACCATTCCTCCGCCTAAGAAAGCGTTTACATAATCAAATACTTCTTGTTTTTGTGTTGTTAAGTCGGTCATTGTTTGTCTCCACAAGTATTTATGCTAAATATACATATGCCAAGACTAAGTTTATATAGACCGCAAAAAACAAAAGATTACAGTTTCATCGATGGCGTTGTCCTCGAACAGTTTACCGTTGGAGGGACTGATTTTAATATACACAAATATCTTGGTCCAAAGACTACGTTAGAAGATGATGCAACTGCTGAACAACCCGTTTACGACGTTGTTAAAGAAACCAACATTCAAGACTTGTTATTTTTAGAAAATAGAGATCGCAAATATGATGAAGACATTTACACTATTCGAGGTCATTACAATCTGAGCGACCAAGACTTTGATCTAAGTCAGTTTGGGTTGTTTTTACAAAATGATACATTGTTTATGACAATACACATCAACAGTAGTGTTAAACAACTTGGCAGAAAGATTATGCCAGGCGATGTAATAGAACTACCGCATATGAAAGACGAGTATGCTGCTAACGATTATAGTGTTGCACTAAAACGTTTTTATGTTGTTGATGAAGTAACACGAGCAGCAGAAGGATTTAGTCAAACTTGGTATCCACATTTGTACAGAATAAGAAGCAAGCAAATACTCGATTCGCAAGAATACAAGGATATACTAGATTTACCAGCAGAAGAAGGTAGTGACACAACTCTTAGAGATGTGCTTAGTACATATAATAAAGAGATAGAAATAAACAATGCTATTATTGCGCAAGCTGAAATTGATGTTCCATTGAGCGGCTACGAAACTATACAGTTTTACACATTACAAGTTAATGATGTAGGCGAGGTTCAAATAGTAAGTACCGACTACGATACATTATTAGCAGATGGAGGAATAACAGCAGATACAGTTTTTGTTACTCCAGACGGAAACGGATATCAAGGATATCTTGTTGGTGACGGAATACCGCCTAACGGTGCACCGTATGGTACTGGCATTAGTTTTCCAGGCGAACCGGATACAGGCGATTACTTTTTAAGAATTGATTTGTCTCCTAATAGATTGTTTAGATACGATGGAAATAGTTGGCGCAAAATAGAAGATTCAGTAAGAACCACACTCACACAAACAAGTGGTCGCGATACTCTAAAAGGCACATTTATAAACAACACAACAGTAAATAGTATTAGCGGAGAAGATGTTGTCGAAAGACAGGCTCTAAGTAAAGCTCTAAGAGCAAAGGCAGGTGACTAATGCAGTTTTTCTATGACGGACAAATACGTAGATACATTACACAGATTGTAAGAGCATTTAGTAACTTTAGCTATCGTGACGGCGAAGGCGACATCAAAGTAGTTCCGGTATTATACGGAGACATTACAAGACAAGTTGCTAGTATCATTAGAGAAAACAGTGACAACAAACTACCAAGTGCGCCACGGATGGGCGTGTACATTACTAGTTTGCAAATGGACAGAGCTAGACTAAGCGATAGCAGTTATATAAGTAAAATTAATCTTAGAGAAAAAGAGTTTGATGCAGGAACAAACAGTTACACAGCAAGTCAAGCTAAAGGATATACAGTCGAACGATTGCATCCAACTCCTTACACATTAAGTGTTAATGTTGATGTTTGGTCAACAAGTACTGATCAAAAACTACAAATATTAGAACAAATCTTTATGTTGTTTAATCCTGACTTAGAGTTTCAAACATCTGACAACTATGTCGACTGGACAAGTTTAAGTGTATTATACTTAGAAGATATTAACTTTAGTAGTAGAACAGTACCGGTAGGAACACAAGATGATATCGATGTTGCAACATTAGGATTTACTGCGCCCATTTATATATCACCACCGAGTAAAGTTAAAAAACTTGGCATTATTACAGATATTATTACAAGTGTTTACAACCAAGACGCAGGTACTATTAGCTTAGAAGGATTTAACCCTTCTACTACCGGAGATACTGGAGTAGCAAACGGAGTTACAGTATTGCCAGATGGAACTATTGTTAATGACGGTAGTATTGGTATTACAAGTACTCAAACTATCGGAGACGGTACTCTTGACTTATCAAACCCATTGGTAGTGAGTTATCGCAACTTTGATTTGATTGTCGACGATGATACTGCACAGTTGGCAAAAAATAAGAGCTTGCGTGTAGGTGACATTAGCTGGAAAAATATTCTTGAAGCTGAGTTGCCATCTAAATATCAACCTGGTATAAGTCAGATTAGATTACGCAGAGCAGAAATGACTGGCGAGATAGTTGGTACATTTAATGTATACGAAAACGACACAATGAATATGATCATTGATTGGGACGAGGATACATTGCCAGCAAATACTATTTTGGTCGGACCAACCAAATCAGATGGTACAATAGACTATATTGTTGATCCAATAACATTTAATCCTAACACTGTTAAGGCTTCGGGTGTAAGAATACTAATGCTCGGCCCTATTGGTTACAAAGTTGAACGTGCGTTTACAGCAACCTCTAGCAGTACAAGAATAGATACTGATATAGATTATATTATCACTAGTAGTGATTTAGCAGGACGAGAAGGCGACGAACGTGTAACTTCATTCCAAGTGTTTGTTAACGGTACGCCAGTTGCTGCAACAAAAACAAACATTGATAATAAGGTTGTATTGAATTTAACTACAAAATATAATGTAGACGACGAAGTTTCGTATGTTTTAAATCTCAATGAACAAGGCCCGGCTGCGTGGAAAAATGCAGACGACACTGACTTTTCAGCAGATGCAAATGACATTGTTGAATGGGACGGGTCTAAATGGGTTAATATATGGAATGCAAGTAACGACAATGAAACTACGTATGTTACTAATGTAACCACTGGACAACAGTTTTATTGGAATGGCTATTACTGGCAAAGTGCAGTTGACGGGTATTATCCACGAGGCACTTGGACTATTACACTTTAAAATAAGTATTTGTATGAATAAAATAATTTGTAGTGGTGCTCTATTTTATAGTCTCGAAACAAAGAGGTTTCTATTTTTACATCGCACCAAAGGAAAAAGAAATAATCTCTGGGGGTTAGTTGGCGGAACAAACGAAGGATCCGAGACTCCGTGGGAAGGCTTAAAGCGAGAAATTGACGAAGAAGTTGGTGAAGTTTCAAATATTAGAAAAACTATTCCGTTAGAGACCTTTATAAGCAGCGACAATCATTTTAGTTTTCATACATATTTGTGTGTAATAGATAATGAGTTTATACCCACACTAAACGACGAGCACAATGGATATGCATGGGTATCATTTGGTGCATGGCCCAAACCGTTACACAACGGTTTGAGCAATACTTTAAGAAGTAAAACCAATCAAAAAAAGCTAGACACTGTTATTAAACTTGTGGATATGATTGCTTAAAGGTTTCGTGTAGCCATTCAAAATCGTTGATCTTTTTCAACTCATCGGCATTGCCTTTGTTTTCAGTACCAAACGCACGACCCGCTATTGCGCCAGCAATAGTTGCTTCTCCGTGCCATTCATCGGCGCCTCTAGTACACCATGCATCTAATCTAAACTCTGTTTCTTCGTCTTGTTGACGATCAATAACCTTTGATGCTAACTTTGCACATTCTCTAAATCCACTGCGCCATGCACTAAAGTAATCTGTGTTAAACACAGTAGTATTACTCATTTCGTTAACACCTTTGAACTTATCACTAATGCTAGTAGTCATGTCTGTTGTAGTTTCGTCTAAGTTTCTTGTTAACATAGTAGGTAATAGTTTTACACCACCGTACCCATATACTAACTTATTAACCGGATTTAAACTTCTCCACACATGCACAGTATCTTTGCCGTCGATGTCGTATGCTGGAACATAGTAACTAAAGTCAAATCCGTCAATGATTTCTGCATCGCCATCAACTACCCAAAACATTTCTGTTTCAACTAGTTCAGCAGCACGTTTGTGAGCAGCATGAATACCCTTAATATCCATTACACGCTTGGCTCTCGGAAACAAGTAAGATAGTGCATCATAGTTTTCTTCGGCGTTGGGCTCTCCATTACTAATAAACACAATATCATACGGCTTAGGCATACTACCAACTTCGTCATATTCTTTTTTAGTAACAAAGAATCTATAATCAATTTCACGTTGACTGATATTTAAATCCTTGCTGATTAATGCAATGCCATCGTAATAGTTGTCATTTTTCCAAACATGATTGATCTTGCGTTCGTATTGATTGTGATGACTAATATAAAAGTTCCAGTCAAAATCTTCATTGGCAAGGAAGGAGTCATTCACCATCCAAAACATACCATAGTTGCATGTTTCTTTAGCTTCTAAATATTCTTCGTAATTATTTACAGTGTATATAGGAAACGGTTTAGGAGTACTGGCTACAATATCGTATTCTTTTTTCTTGATAAGAAATCTATGTTCAATTTCTTTTTCACTAACTAATACATTTTTACTATACAATACAATACCGTCATAGTTTTCATCATTTAGGAAAACATGATTAATGTTTCTATCATAGGAGTTTTGATGACTAAAGTACAAATCAAAGTCAAAATCTTTGTCTACATACACATCACTGGGCACACCCCAAAACATTTCAGTATCGGTATTATACAATGCTTCTGTATAATCTTCGTAGTTGTTGATAGTAAACTTATTATATTTTTTAGGATTGCTTGCAACGACTTTATGCTCTTTTTTGTTTACATAAAATCTGTGTTCAAACTCCTTTTCAGATATTTTAGCAGTTTTAGTTAAAAGTGCAATACCGTCATAGTGTTCGCCATTTAAGAAAACATGATTTGTTGATCTGTCAAAGGTACTTTGTTCATGAAAGTATTTGCTCCATTTAAAATCATCACACACTTCTACATCACTGGGTACTAACCAAAACATATCAGTTTGGCAATGATTAAATGCATTAACATATTGTTCATATGTGTCTACAGCAAATGTTTCAAAGTCGTGCGGATTACTTGCAACAATATCGTGATCAATCTTTTCAGTTGGTTCTTTGAGTTCAATTTCTTCTTTGTTTAGTTCAGCATACTTACTAAACAAAAATACACCGTCATATTTGTTTCCATTTAACCATGCATGATTAATTTTTCTGTCGCTGCTGTGATGACTAATATAATAATCAAACTTAAAATCTTCTTCAATAACAACTTGCTCTGAGTATCCCCAGAACATATCTGTAGTAGTATTTTCTATTGCATACAAATAATCACTGTAGTTTTTAACAGTGTATACATCGTACTTGCGTGGATTACTTGCCATAATCCTAACTTCTTTTTTGTTAGCAAAAAAGCGATGAGTAATTTCACGATCGGTAATATTATAAGACTTTGGACAAAGTACAATACCGTCTAGTGTATCAATGTCTCCATTGCCAAACACATGTGGTATGTCATAACTCCATTCGTCTGGTTTATAACTAAACTTGAAAGTATCTCTTACATCTGTATCGTCGTAAACAATCCAGAACATATCTGTAAAACTTTGTTGCTGTGCTTGTTCATATGTTTCAACCACTTGTAAGTCAAACCCACGAGCTTCTAGTTTTTCTAATACTGTTTTATCTTTGCCAATATAAAAAATATCAAACTTGTCTTTGCCATTGTACGGATCATAATGTCCAGCAATATAGTTTTCGTGTACAACTTCATATTCTACTGTGTGTGCGTCTATTGGAACAAGTACTACGCTATCAAATGTTTTTACTTTACGGCTTTTATCAAATACATAAGGAAACTTATAAATGCTGTTGTTGCTGGGTTTGTAATACCAAGGAAAACTTGCATACGTTATAATATTTTTATCAACCAACCATACAAACTTAGAGTTTCCTGTATATGTTTCTAATACAGAAAAGTCTGTAGGATTATCAACATACAAAATATCTGCTTTGTTTAAAATATGATTCTTTAAAGAATCTTGTCCAGGAAACATAGTTGTTGTCTGTACATTTAGTCTTTCAAATCTGTCAATAGCTTTCATAGTATATTTGCCTTTGTTCCATAATGTGCAAGTTTGATGCCTGCATCTATCCATACTTCGTAACCGTGGTGCATTGCTTGATTACAAAAGTATATATCCTCTCCGCTGAAGGTATCCAGTTGTTTATTATATTCGTGGTCAAACCACGGCTTTGGCAAGTTGTTGTACACATCTGCATTAACCAACATACATCCCATACCTACTGCCCATACCCGATGTAACCCATTGTTTTCATTGAGTCTTTTTTGTATATTATTAGGATCGGTAAATGCAACTGTTTGATACGGTGAATACCTAGTACTGTATTGGCCTGCTACAATGTCTTTGTTGTGTGACAACAGAGTTTCAAAAACAGATGGCGGAAAGTGCATATCACTGTCGAGCCACAACAAGTGAGAAGCATTGTTTTCTAATGCTTCTTTTGCTAGTACAGTTCTTGATTCAGCAATAACACTGCCGCAAACAATGTGTAATTCAAAATCAATAGAGTTTGCTGTAAGTCTATTTGTTAAGTGACAAAGACTACGAGCAAAACCTGTATGGACTTGATCACGTGTAGGAATACAAATACCAAGTTTCATATTATAGCATTGTTGATGGGATTGTTTCTTCGTTTAATTCTTTTTCTGCTGCCTGTGTAAGTGTATTCCAGTTACGTGCAGAATTAGTTGCAACTTTTACAGCTTCTTTAAAATCATCTGCAGGCAAACTTGCCATTGCAAGCATATTTTCAGGCTGTACTTTACCAATAGTCAACAAGTCAACACCTGCTGTTCGGCCAAGTTTTTGCACCCAATGCATACGTTCGTCATCTTTTGAAATGTCCATAGCTGCAATAGCATCTTTAACTTCAGTTAGCAGTTTAGAATCTAGTTCGAGATTGGCTGCTGCTGCAAGTTTTCTTGCTTTGGTGTATTCATTTACTAAATCAACATTTAGCACTTCGTAGAGTGTTTTCATTATAAATCTCCTATATATTATATTTTAGCTGAGTTTTTGTTATTTGTCAACCGTTAATCACCAAGAGAAGCACTATCCCAGAAGAAGTATCCGCCAAACGAATCGCTCATTAAAATAGTAGTACCAGCACTAATACCGATGTATGTGCCTAGTACACTTATAGTATAGGAAGAAGTACGAGAGCCGCCGGCAGCTGATACAAAGTAGTCACGGATTACACCCATTGATATTGTCGAACCTGTTGCTGGTAATGCCATTACACTTCTTTCCTAAATCTTTCTTTATGCTAACACAGTATTTACACTATGTCAAGTACAGTAGCCGAAAGATCCGGCTACTGTGTTATTATTACTTATCTAAAAGTTTTTGTACCATTGCACGGAGTTCTGCAATCTCTACAGCTTGTGCTTCAATCTGTGCTTGTTGATCTTTTACTGCTTCAATCAACACTGGCGCAATACGTTCGTACTTAACAGTTAAGTAATCTTCGCCACTTCTGCTATTACCTTCGTTGTCTAAATCAAACGGTGCTGGTGCAACTGCTTCTGGTAATACTGCTTGAACTTCTTGAGCTATTAAACCAACTTCACGCTTTTCAGTATCAACTTGTAGTCCCCATTTGTGACCTTCGTCTGTCCAGTTATAAAGCACACCGTTTAATGCTTTGACTTTGTCAAGTGCATTTGGAATGTTTTCAATGTTGGTTTTAAGTCTAGCATCTGAAGAGTATGCTGTAACTTCTCCAGGGAATAATGTGTTGCCACTACCATCTAGGATAGTTGCAGTTCTAGTTACTGTAGTAAATGCGCCGCTATATTGTCTGTGGTAATGCGGTTCTGTACCGTCGTCGCCTGTTGCAATTTCTAAGTAACCTGCATTTGATCCAGTAGAAGCACCACCAAATCTCCATTGATCGCTGCCTCCCATTGTACCCTGTATACCGCGGAACTCAAGATTGCTGTTGCTAAACACTATAGAAGCAGTTGCAGTATTATTACCAGTTGTTCTCAAGAAGCCAGTGCTATCAATGCCGTCTAGTGTGTTAGCATTATCAGCACTAATACCATATAGACCACTACCGTCACCTGTGAATGCGTTAGCAGTAATGTTACCTGTGATGTTAATAGCGCCGGAACCACTTAGTGTCCCGCTGAAGCTATCGTTAGCATTACTGCGTAGGAAACTACTAGCCTCAAGACCATCTAGCTTATCTGCATCTAGTTGACTGCCGTTGCCGTCATTGCCGCTATGCCATACAGTATAGTCAGTTGTTCCAACTTGGAAGACTAGACCAATCTCGCCGTTGTCTATTTCGAGTGCAGTATTGGCCTGTTCGTTTTTAATGTATATACTATCGTCTAAGTTTCTATACTGCATATAAGCACGTCTTGTAGTCGATTGATACCAACTAATATAAGGATCACCAGTAGCAGAGGTATCTTGCAAGCGCAATATTTCATCGCCTGCGTGACTTATTGTTAGTAAGCCGCTCATTGTATCAGCAGTGTTACTACGTAAGAAGTTTGCACCGTCAACACCATCTAGTGTTGTAGCATCAACATTTGTTAAGCCACTACCATTACCAGTAAATGTACTTGTACCAATGTTGATGTTACCAAATCCACTGCTGATCTCACCAGCGCCTAGCGCACCAGTACCAGTTAAGTTACTGTATGTTCCTGTGATACGTGCATTTGGAACTGTACCACTTCCAATGTTGCCAGCGTTAATAGCCGATATGTTTGCGCCATTGCCGTAGAAGTTGCCAGCATATAAGTTACCAGCAACACCCATACCGCCTGAAACTTTAACTGCACCAGTTGTAACTGATGTTGCAGCAGTTGTGTTAGTAAAGGTTTTAATACCTCCCATACTTTGGTTCCCACCAAGTCTGCCGCCAGCTACAGTACCGGTACTCAAGTTACTTGCATTAAGTGTTGTTAATCCGCTACCATTGGCAGTGATTATATCAGTACCAATGTTGATGCTTCCAAATCCGTTAGTAATACTACCACTGTTTAGAATACCTGTTCCTGTAATATCAGCTTGGTGCTGTGTAATACTGCTGGACGATATTCTAGCATCTGCTACAGTGCCGCTGCTCAAGGCAGTTGCACTAAGTGTTGTTAGTCCACTACCGTTACCTGAGAAGATACTTGTACCAATGTTGATGCTTCCAAACCCACTAGTAATACTACCAGCATTTAGAGCACCTGTTCCTGTAATACTCAACTGGTGTTGTGTAACACCGCTTGCTTGTATACGTGCATCTGGAATAGTTCCACTTGTTAAGAAAGCAGCACTCATATCACCAATAAAGTTGTCTGCACGTATATCTTTGTTTACATACAAACCGCCTGTTATTTTAACTGCTGCACTGCCAGCTGCAAATGTTGCGCCGGTTGCATTTGTACCGTCTGTGAATGTTACAAAGTTGTTTGAAGCAAGTGTTGTAAATGCACCAGTACTCGGTGTTACATTGCCAATTGGTGTGTTGTTGATTCTACTAACAAACAAATCACCATCAACATACATATCAGTGTTTGTACGTAAATCCATACGTACAATCATTTCACCTAAGTCGCCTGCAAGAGTTGCTGCTGCTTTGGTTTCACCGACTACAATTTCAGTAGCAGCCTGCGCCATTGCCAATGTTGTAACATTGTCTTTTAACAAGTTAAATGTGCCAGTTTCGTCTGTATCAAGTGTTGTACCGTTTACAAACAAATTGCCTGCTAAGTTAACATTTGTATTTCTAATGTTAAAGTTACCAGTTGTAGCACCTGCGGTAACTGTTGTTGCTGCGCCACCTATATTAAGTGTAGTTGCAGTTGCATTAACAAGATTAAATGTTGCTGCGCCAGTGGTGATGTCGCCGCCGTCTACATTTAGATCAAGGTCGATATCAACATTGTTGTGTACAGTTGTTGTACCAGTTGCTGCACCAATTTCAACACTAGTAGCAGCGCCACCCATATTAATTGATGTTGCAGTTGTGTCAAACAATGCCATTGTAGCACTTGCAGCATCGATGCCTGTAGTGAAACTTGGCGATGTAGCAAATACTGCTGCACCTGTTCCAGTTTCGTCACTTAGTACACCACGCAGTTGCGCACTTGTAGTTGAAGCAAACTGACTTAATGGATTGCCTGTGATAGCAAGTGTACCGCTTGTTGGAAGGGTTATACTAGTTGCACCTGTGGTTGTTACGCCGAGTGTATGAGCGCCAGTGTGCGTAAAGTTGCCGCCAAGTGTAATAGTTTTACTGCCATTGTTTATACCAGTGCCACCGTATGCTGGATCAACAATTGTACCTTGCCAAACACCAGTTCCGATAGTTCCAACTTGCTGTAGACTACTGTTAACAACTGCGGCGCCAAGTGTTGTACTATTAAGTACATCTGCATCATTAATAAAATATGCTTTTCCACTTGCTAAGTTAAAGTCTTCTGATGAATCCCAACTAGTATTTGCATTGTCCCAAGTAAGTGTAGCGTTTGCACCATCAACTGTAATACCAGCGCCATTTGCTGCTGCACCGTTGGCTGCACCACTTGCTACAACAATGTTAAGATCGTCAACTGTAAGTGTTGTACTATTAATAGTTGTAGTATCACCATTAACTGTTAGGTCTCCGGTAACAATCAAGTCGTGTCCGATAGTAGTTGTGCCGCCACCGTCTCCACCAGTACCAATATTAATTGTTGTTCCTGCTGCTGCAATGTTAACAGTTGTTGGAGTTGCCAACAAGTTAAATGTACTTTGATCAGTGTTTAAGTCGCCGCCGTTAACATCAACATCGTGTGCAAAAGTAGTTTTGCCTGTTGCTGCACCAACGTTTATAGCAGTAGCAGCGCCGCCCATATTGATAGTTGTTGCTGTATCGTTTAGTAGGGCAACTGTTGTTTCGCTTGTGCTTACTACTGCGTCAACTTCAACTTCACCTGTAAATGTTGCTTTACCACTTGTGTCAATAGTTAAACGTGTTGTAGATGTGTGTGCAAAATCACTTGATGTTGAAACTTCACCAGTTTTAATAACTACATCGCCACCTGTTGCATTACCACTTGTGTCAATAGTTAAACGTGTTGTAGATGTGTGTGCAAAATCACTTGATGTTGAAACTTCACCAGTTTTAATAACTACATCGCCACCTGTTGCATTACCTGTACCATCGCCACCTGCAATAGTAACACTACCGCCTGCAACATTTGTACCAATGCCGCTTGTGCCTTTGAGTGTTGAACTAGTAGGAGTAGTACTTGCTTCTGCATTACCAAATACAACAGTACTATTTCTAATAACCATGTTATTGCCAATGTTAAGAGTACCTTGTACAATATCTAACGGATCCGAAGTAACATTAGCATCAGTTTGAATAGTAAATGATGTTGCGTTAAATGTAGCACCTGTTACTGGCCAAGTCCCGTCTAAGTTTGTTACTGCACTACTTGCAATAGTAATACTATCACCAACAAGCACACCAAGCGTTTTTGGAGTGTATGTAAATGATAATGTAGTACCAGTTGTAATAGTACCAGTAGTCTTTGCACTAATGTAAATATATTCATCAGTAACACCACTAACAGTTGTATTTGATGGAATACTGCCACTACCTGTAATAAGCATTCCAGCCTGGATATTAGAAGTGTCAGACATTGGAACTTCTGTTTCTTGGTTTGCAGTTACAGAGTTTGTATTTACTGTAATACTACCTAACTCAACAGCAACATCTTGCGAACTAGTTGCATCGTAACCATCAACAAATGCTGTCAAGTTACGTGTTGCGGCTGCATTGCCTATTTTAATATTAGTTGCTGCGCCACCAATTTCAATACTAGTAACATTTGCATTATAAATACTACCGCTACCTGTACTGGATGAGTTAAGTGAAGCGTTACCAACATCAAGACCTTCTGATAGATCTAGTGCAGTTCCCCATTCTGGTACCACACCGTTTGATTTTAAGAAACTGTTGTTTCTACCAATGTTGAGAGTGTTTAAACTACCTGTGGTTTGTGCATATATCATGTCGCCGATTGCGTATGTACTAATGTTTGTACCACCTCTTGCAACTGGAACAAGACTTGTTAAGTTGGCTGGGTTTAAGAAGTATGCACTGTCTAGTCCGTCTACTGTACCTGCATCTACAACACCGTCTTTGATAAACACTTCGCCACTGCCGTTGTTGTTAACATCAAACTGCGACTGTAAGAATCTACTGACACCCAATGTTGAGAATGTTTGTAGTGTTGCAAAGTCTGCATTGGCAATGCCGATGTTTACAGGGTCGCCGTAGAACTCGCCGCCGACACTGCTACCTGTTAGTGTAATAGGGTTATCAGTTGTATTTTGCTTTTTAAGAGTTTGTACAACATTTTTATAACCACTATCACCAAACAACGCTGTATCCGAGTTTGGTACACCGCTGGCACCCAATCTCGAAGGACTAATTGTACCAGAAATAATATTTTCAGCGTCAATGTTTGTTGCAGCCAAACTGTTCCAGTTTTTGATTAATCTACTAGAAGTGTTAATAACTCCATTAACTTGTACGTTGTTTTGAATGATACTTGCACTACCTACGCCAATGCCGTCAATGTCCTTGGCGTTGGTTACTAGGTCGTTTATACTACTCAATGCATCACTGCGTAACTCGTGTAATGTAAAACTGTTGGTTGTTACAGACCCTACAAAGAATCTCGAACCAGATGCAACAGCTTCTGCGTTAACACTAAACAATACATTTGATGAACTGCCATCACTCAACGATTCTACTCTGATAGCATTACCAGTTATATATCCGTGATTTTCAACAACAATACTATTATCAACTAGGTTAACTGTATTTCTTGTAAGTGTATGACCGTTGTTAGCAGGAGTACTTAGGAAATCAATTTGGTTTAATCTTGCAAAGCCTGAATACAATTCAAAGATGTCATTGTCAATCTTTTTAACATAATACACCAATCCGTTGTTCATGCCGCCGATTGCAACGTTACCATTTGTATTGTATGTAACAGGATCGCCTGTTTCAAAACCGTGACCTGCAACAGTAATACGAGAATCTGTGTAGTTAACTGCACCGCCGGATCCAAGTAGACCTGCCAAGAAAGTATTTTCAATAATGTCATCTAAGTTGATAGTTTTTGCATTTTGCACAGATGTGTTGTCTTCAACAAAGTCAATACTTGATGTACTAGCAACATAAAGTTCGCCGCCTAGGATATCAACATATGCACGTTTTTCAAATGAAGTTACTTCAATTTCAAATCCACTACCTGTGCCGCCGACACTGGATGCTGCAACACTTAGTAGGTCAGCAGTATCATAACCAGTTCCACCAGTTTTAATATCAACGTCGGTAACCTGTCCAGCTGTAATAGTAATGTCTGCTGTTGCGCCTGTTCCTGAACCTGTGTTGTTTGTAAATGCTACATTTGAATAAGTTTTTGTTGCATCAGTCGGAGTATACAAACTACCGCCTGTGATGTTAGCATTGTCAACACCAGTTAAGATACCAAAGCGAACTTCGGTAACAGCACCTTGTGCATTACCATCTGCCGAAGTAACAATAGTTCTTGCAGTACCTGGAACAGTTTTTTCACTTTCATTATCGCCTGTGTTAGCAATAGTAAATGTTGTTGCTGTAGGAATAGTTAGTACTAGTGTATTTTCATTGTATGTTGTATCATCTGGAACCAAAACTTGTACATTAACATCTGGTTGTAGGTTGTGGGCGCCGGATGTTGTGATAGTAGAAATGTTGCCACTACGTGCAACATCTGTAATAACTGCACTAGTAAATGTGTAACTATCATCAGGATCTAGTATCAAGTATTGACTTGAGTTTGAACTACGTAGGAAGAAGTTATCAACAATTTCTGAGTTTGCACCTTTACTAGTTGGTCTAACTCCAGAGTCAACACCGTTAACAAACAAGTTAGGAGAAGTACCACTAACGTCCCATGGATCGCCTGTACTATCATCTTCGCTGTTCCATGCCGCAGTAGCGGAGGCAACAAGAATGTTTCCACTGAGTGTATACCTACCTTTTGCATAAGCAGTAGCACCTTCGATGCCAGGTTGTGTAATAACATCACCGTCGGCAGCAGTAATATTTCCACTGAGTGTAAGTTCTACTTGCTCATAGTTTTCTGTAGCAATGTCACCAGCTTTAAGATCAATAGCTGGAATATCGTCAACTTGACGTAGTTTTGACAAATAACCTGCTGTGTTTGTGTTTGTAAACTGACGTGTGGCAGGAATCAAATCACCGTTCAACTGACCGTTGGTGTTAAGTTGAACAATAGCACCTGGCACTGCTGCTGTACTAACTGATTTGTCAACAAAGCCGCCAAGTCTGTTGTTAATAAACGAACGTACTGCCAACTGTGTTACCATTCTCGAATCACTCGATCCGCCAATTTCATCGTCACCTAAGTTAACACTTGTTGAGATTTCTTCAATAGCAACATCTGAAAGACTTAGACGTAGCGCATCAAGTTCGTCTACCTGCACTTTGTTTCTAAATGTAATGTTACCTGTTCTGTTGAACGCTGTAATAAAGTCACCAACTTTAAAGTCACCAAGTTCGTTTGTACCTGAAGAGTAAACACGACCTGGAAGTTCTTCATACTGTTCAAACTCAGTTCTTGTATTACCACCGTTTTGTGGCAACGCATTATAGTCAACACCAGAACCTGCATATTCCCAAGTGTGTGATGACGAGTTAACAATACTAGGTCTATGGAACCATATTTGTTTTTCTAACAAGTTAGCCAAGTTGGTTAAACTTGCACTGCCGTCTGTAGCAGTGATTGAGAATGTTGCAGTACCAAGGCCAGTTTTTGTTGCAGTTTCATTAATACTAATTGTTGAATTTGGTGTGCCTGCATGGTCTTGACTAATAATACTTGTTTCATCAAACTGTACACGCAATGTACTTGATCCAACTGCAACTTCTTCAATACTTACAACTAGTCTGCGCTCTCTTGGTTCCCATTTTGCTACAATAGCACTGTTGTTGTTTACGCCAGTTGTACCAGTAATTGTTTTACCTGGAGTAAACTCATAACTTTCAGCTCCTGATTCTAATATCAATGTTTGGTATGTTTGGTGAGAACTAGTAATTTCTTCAACAAAGAACTCAATAACATTTGAGAATAACTTGTGAGTATTAACACCAACACCCTTGATGTCAACATCAAAGTCGCCTGATTCATCAAATGTTAAACTAAACTCATCGTCACTGATGATTTTAATATAATATGTTTGTTCTGCATCAAGACCTTTAATAGCAGGATTTCCGTCTGGATCGTAAATAACCTTCTGGCCATTTGAGAAGCCGTGGTCTACAATAGTAAACACATTTACTGCAGGTGTAACTTCGGTAGCGGCATTAAATGTAGTTTCAGTTGGGGTAGTTTTATAATCGTTTGTAATATCACCTTCACTGCTTACTTCAGTTGGATTTGGCAAGTCACTCGGATCGTTAATAATTGTTTTTACAATATTAAACTTTTCGGATACAAAGTCCTGAACGTCTGCACTTTCACCTGTAATGTAAGTTAGTGCCTCAATTTTTGCTCTTTCAATTGCTGCAATAGTTTGCATTTCTTGACCACTAATACTAATACGTGAACTATCTTGTAAGTTTTGTGTATAGTAAGCTAAGCCAGCACTGCGTGAATATCTATTACCAGTATCGTATATATCTTGTGCAACTGCGTCAACAATCAGTTGGGTATCTCTATTACATTTTGATTGGTCATAAACAAAGCCATACCACATATTAGCTTGTATTTGTTCATTGATATACTGCGTAACATTTTGTGCAAGATTAATTCTGCCGGTTAAATCTAGTATATAGTAGTCATCTTGTAGTGTTTGTGCAGTCCAGGTAATATCTGGAACAACAACAGTAGGCAGTGTTTCACCTACACTATTTAAGTATCCAGTGATATCGTCAATTCTAGCAGTAGCCCAATCAGCAGCAGCTTCGCTACCTGCTGTTCCACTAGTGTCTTGTGTTTCTGCGTTGCCAGCACTAACTGTAACAGTTTCTTCTTGAATAACTTGATCGATAATAACTTTTAGTCGACCGTATGCTGCAACAGTTTCTTCTAACTGACCTGCACCATATTGTGCAACGCCACTAACAAAATAAGCAAGTGCTGCATTATATGTTTCTAAGTTGCCGCCGTATGTTAAATCATAAGAAAGTGCGTCAACAATCAGTCCTGTGTCTCTTTCGCACTTGGCTTCGTTGTATACAAATCCTGACACAAATGGAGCGTTCTCTGCTGCAATCTGTACATTGAGCCATGCTGTAAGTTCTTTTTGTAGGAATAATTTGTTATTATTCAGCTGTATTACTGCATTTGCAAATCCTGCATCACTTGCGTTATTACTTCCGCCGGTTGGAGTCGGACGTGAGTATGCGGCTGCAACACTATCACCAGGAACAGTATTTGCATCGCCGTTGGTGATAATATCAATAATTTCATCCCAAAGTGCGTTAGCTCTACTTGTTGCTGTAGCATCAGTGAGTGCATTTGCAGTAAGTGCCTTTGCTTGACCAAATGCTGCAATGTGCTGGGTTTTTTGTGCAGCAAACGATGCATCTGCAAAAGATCCACTAAAATATCTTAGTGCAGCACTTACACTTCTGTGATTACTATTAAACAAGAAGTCATATCTAATTGCATCAAGTAAGAGTTGTGTATCTCTGCGACACTTATCTTCGTTGTATGTAAACCCTGCCCAGATACTTTCTGTTGCGCCTGATACTTGTGTATTAATCCAACTAACAACATCATTAGCAATAATATCTTTGTTGAGTTTAAGTTGATCCGATGCTGTCTTATAACCTGGTTCACGGAAGCGAACAACAAATTCTTCAACTGGTGAATCACGATTAATGCCCACAGCAGTTATTGTTTGCTTGCCTTCAAACTGACCAGTTGCTGTAACAAATGCTCTGTCAAACTGGAACGCTTTAGGTGAGTACCCACTACTTCTCAACGCATACAAACCAAAGTTTGTAGCAGAGTTGGTAATAGAACAGTAACCGCCACTTTGTGTATAAACACCATTTAGTAGGAAGATTTCAAAACAAGACACAATCTGTGCATAAGCATCGTTGGTTAGACGCCACGCAGTACCACCAAAACTTAGAATAGTAAATGCGTTAGCAACCATTGATTTACCTTGCTCAGGTATTGCGCCAACTACTGGATTTTCTGCTTCGATTTGGTTAACCGGAACGTTTGGAGATTCAACTTTTGAACCATCAATCTTTGCTCCGTTCATACCTAAGAACGAAATAATACTTGCGTTTTGGATATACGGCGATGTTGTAATAGTTGGTTTTGTATTTGGTAAGTTTGTATATGTATCGCGATCAGCTACGTCTGTAGCATCTGGATCATCAAATGCAACAGCATAGTCAGCTGTAATAAGCGGAACAAAGTTGTCGTCGACTCCGTCTCGGAATGTAAATTCACCAAAGTAACAAGCGTTACGAACACGTAGCATGTCCAAGTTGGCATTGGCAGGACGAATAATACAACCACGCAGACCGTCACCTTTGATAACTGTGTTATCTGGAACAATGATCGGGTTATCTTCTGTGTAGTCGCCAACAGCAACTTTGATGTTAATACGCTTGAATGTAATAGTACCGTCTGCATTATATACTTGTGCGGAAGCTAGTTGACAAGCACGTTTAACAGTTTTAACTGGAGCACTTTGTCCGTCGTTTGCATCGTCACCTTGTTCAGCACTAACGTAAATAACATTACCGCCAAAAATATCAGCATCGTTAAAGAATAACTCGCCGTTACCGTTGGTTGACAAGATTTGACCAATTGTACCTTGACTAGAAGGCAGTGTCAAGTTATAGCCAGCATCTAATGTATTTGGTGCTTTGATACTAATACCATCGGCACCCGAAGCAGAAAGTTCTTTAAAAGTAAGTGTTTCAGCATTTTCAATATTAACTGCATCTTTGAAGTTAATGTCTGTATCTGTAATAGTAAATCTATCAGTGTTATTGATTGTAGCTGTAATCTGTGCTTGATCGGCTGCACCTAAGTCATCAACTTTTAACTGACTGTCACCTTCGAAGATTCGTTTTGTAATATCTTGAATAGTGTTATCATCACGTAGTAAATATACTTTACCATCCGCTGTGTTGATTGCTAGTTCGCCGCTTTGAAGTTGTCCTACGCTAGGTACGTTACCCGCTACTGCACTTCTTTTATGTCTAATCCTTGTTGCCATCTTGCAACTGCCTCCTATTTAGGTACGGGTCAGGTCCGAAGACGCCCAATATAAAACGATAAAAATCGCTACTAAGTTATTTATCAAGTTTAAAAAATGGTTACTGTATTCGTAAAAAAAGGGCCCGTAGAGCCCTTTTTATTATTGTTTTACTTTATTCAGTAAGTTTAGAAAGTGCCGCCATCTATGGTATCTGTCCATACTGGTGTTGCATCAACTGCACTTGTTACAGTTAGTATTTGGAAACTGTCACTTGCATCGCTAGTTCCAGCTGCATCAGTAACTTGAACATCAGTGGCTGCGTTACCATAAAGTATACCATCTGTTGTAAATGTGCTTACGCCTGTACCACCGTGTGCAACTGCTAAGTCGTTGTCTAGACTTACTGTCCCAGTTACGTGGAAGTTATGGTTTACAGTTAATGTACCTGTTGCAGCACCTATACTTATTGTTGTAGCATCGCCTGCAAAGTTTACAGTTGTAGCTGTTGTATTCAACAAGTTAAATGTTGTCTGATTAGTACTCAGTGTATCGTTGTTGATTGCAAGATCAGTTGTTAGTGTTGATACATCTTCACTTAATCTAAGTTTTTCAATACCAGCTGTACCACTGATCATAGTGCTGAACACCATATCAAAGTCTTCTTGTAGACCTGTTATATCTGTTGCTACTAATGCAATGTCGCCTGCAATTTCAAAGTTATTGTTTGCAGTTTCCATTTCAAAACGTACACCAGTACCACTACCGGCAACTGGAGTGCCTGCTGAACTATGGTGCGCAAATGTCATTGGATATACAATATCGTCTGCACTACTATCAGGTGCATTCATTATAAGTTTCAAGCCATCTTGTGCAAGAACTGTGTTTGCTCTAATATCAATAGTGTCAGTTGCTAGTTTAGTAAGTTGTAATACGCCACTGTTGTTGCCACCAATAGCACCTTGTACATTTATGTCTTTGGCAACACCAAGTCCGCCTGCTATTACAACTGCGCCGTTACCAAAGTTACTGCTTACTGTTGTATTAGCAAATGTTGTTATGACACTACCATCAACATTAAAGAATGTATTACCAATAATAGCACGTTGGGTTCCGTTTGTAAAGAACTCTAGTTCATCATTGTTAGCACCTGGGCTAGTTTCTGGACGGATAAATGTATTTTGATCTACATCTTTAACACCGCCTAGCGAGCCCCAAACATTGCCATCGTATCCTTCAAACACTGTTGTATCAGTGTTGAAACGTACTTGACCTGTTGCTTCTGTCGGACGTTCTGCTGTATCACCAACTGGAAGCTGTAAACTTGTAACACTGTCAATAATAACTATTTCGTTATTAATAGTTAATATACCTGATGCTGCACCTATGTTAATAGTTGTTGCTGTTCCAAATGCATCTATACGAGTAGCGTTAGTATTGAATACATTAAATGTTCCTGTTTCGTCTGTGGTAATGTTAGTACCGTTAACTTGTATGTCTCTATCAGCAACAATGTCTCTATCAGCAGTAATATCAACACCTGAGTGTATGTTACGCTGTGTACTTAGACCACCTGTGATTTGAACAGCACCAGTAGTATCGTCTGTTGCATCATCATTGTTTAGTACAATAATGTTTGGAACACTTCCGAACTCTACAACTTCTGCTGTATCAGTTGTATTAATAGTAATATAGTCTGTGACGTTTTCGTGTATTCTAAATACGTCAACACTGTTATCCGGAACATCGATATCTGTTGTACCATTGATATCAATTGTATCAACTGCTCTATCATCACCTAATATAACACTGCCGTCTACTGTTAAATCAATACCTATGTTAACACTTTTAGCAATACCAACACCGCCGTCAATAACAAGTGCGCCGGATGTGACACTTGTTGATTCAGTAGTATTTTCAACAAGTAGACTTGGACGTATGCCAAATGTAACTAGTTCTTCGTCTGTACGTGTGTTAATACTAATAAAGTCTAATGATCCTTCAGTACTAATACTGTATGCTTGCTGACTTTCATCAGGAATGTTTAAACTAACATCGCCTGTAAACACAATATCGCCGTTAACTGTTAAGCTACCTTGGACTAACATGTCTGGATTAATAGTAACTGTACCTGTAGCTGCACCTATATTAATAGATGTTGCTTCGCCAAATGCATTAATAGTTGTAGCACTTGTGTTTAATAAGTTAAATGATCCTGTAACATCTGTACTGATAACATCGCCGTTTACATCAAAGTCGCCGTCGAGTACTAAGTTACCTGTAACTGTGCCGCCTGTTAGTTTGTTTAAGTATCTGTTTTCAACATATGTTGATACAGCTTTTTGTGTAGGTGCAGTGTTAAAGTCTTGTGTACCAATAGTCGAAATCAAGTTAGCATTGTCACTAACTTCTTTTAATTCTACACCAACTGGAATACCGTCTCTAATAAACGGTCCAACACTTGTTAGACCTTTGAGATCAATTTCGTTAGCATTAAGTGTAATACTACCTGTAAGTGCGTTAACACCAAAGAAGTTACCAACTCTGAAGTTACCAATTTGGTCAACTGTACCACCAGCAAATACTTTACCATTGTTTAATTCTTGAATCTCTTTTTCGGCTATTGCTGTGCCTCCGAAGAACGGAAGTGCATTATATGTAACACCAGCGCCAACGTATTCAAAAGCATGTCCTGAAGTACTAATAGTCGAAACGTTATACAATGAAATATCTTGTGTAGTTAATGCACTAGTAATCCCAGGGAATACTGTTACAGTTGCGCTACCACCATACTGTTCGTTTAAGTCTGCAATTGCATTATCTACGATTGTTTCAGTAGCACCAACAATAGTATTTCTTTCAGTGTTGTATATACTACTACCGAGTTCGTAGTTATGATTAACTTCGCTCCATCCTGTTGTATATCCCTGAAGTACTGAAAGTGCAATACGATCAACTAGTAGCTTGAGTAAATCGCCTCGTGTTGTATCTGCATCTGGTATTGTAATGGTTTGAGTAGCTGTATTGTTATAACTCTTAGTTACTGCTGTATTTTCCGCAATCTCTTTTAATAAGCTACCTAGTTTATAATAACTATAAGCAGTAATTGCTGTCTGATCTGTTCCACCTACTGCTGTTGCATTTAAGATAGCACCGCTATAATATGCTTCAGCTGCTCTACGTGATTGCTTGTTGCCGCCATACATTGCATCGTAAATAACCGCATCAATAATGTAACCAGTGTCTCTTTCACACTTGTCGCGATTGTATTCAAAACCTAAAATACTGTCTTGAATGTATGTTATAACACCATTTTGTATGTTTGTTTTTTGTGCAAGCAATGCGTTTGCAGCTGATCTTGTAGTAGCTGGTAACCAACTAAAGTCTGGATTAACTTCTCCAGGAACTCCAATCAACGATCCTGTGTTGATTGCATTTTTAATAGTACCGATAAGTCCAACTGCTGTGGAACTTTCAACACTTGTACCGTAAGATCCGGAAAGTACTTGTGTTTCTGTATTGCCGGTAGTTGGAGTAACTGTAACACCTTCAATACATTTTAAAGCAATGTCTTGTAAGTGTGTGTATGCTGCAACTGTGTTAGCAACTTGTGATGCTGGAATATACTGTGCAGCACCTAAGAAGTACGCATTAGTAGCAATAATAGTTTGAATGTTGCCTGTGTATAGTAAATCATATGCAACTGCATCAATAATTGATCCAGTATCAGTTGTACATTTTGCAACATCATAAGAGAATGCATTGTAGTTATCTTCAAGCTCTGTTATTGTATCGGCAACAATAGTTGCTTTTGCTGCTTCTAAACTTGCAATAGCAGTTTGTGCGCCGGCTGTTGCCCAAGTTGTAGTTGGGTAAGAAACTACTGGAAGATTGTCTACCCCGTCAGTGATAACATCTTGGAATGTTTGTAGTAATGTTTGTGCTTTAGTAACTTCTGTTGCAGTTGCAGCAGCACTACTTGTGTCTTGTGTTTCTACTACTTGCTCCGGATCGCCGTAAACATTATCAAGCAATACACTACCTAGTAGAGTGTTAACCCATCCTAGTGCAGCAGCCGTTTCTGGCTGTTGTCCTACTACTTGACTTACATAGCCAACATAATATGCTTGTGCTGCTTGATATGTTGCACTGTTACCACCATACAAAATATCGTATGTAAGCGCATCAACAATGTAACCAGTATCTCTGCTGCACTTAGCACTGTTAAATGTAAAGGTTCTTGTAAAGGTTTTATTAATAAATTCAATTACATCTGTTTTATAAAAATCTACTTTTGTAGTACTATTTAAATCAGCAAAGTCAAGTTGTAGTGTTGCTGCTGTCCAAGTAATGTCTGTGTTGTTGTCTGCAGGAATACCATCAATGTCTCCTGCTGTAACTACATCTTCGACTATTTGTAACAAGTCTTCAGCTTCACCGGCTGTACCTGCATCAGCACCTGGATTGGCAGTATCTTGACTAACAACTGCTTGCTCTGTACTTGCATGTGGAATGCCTTGTACAACATCCGAAATAACATTTGCAAGATCTGCAAATGCTACTGCGGTTGCAGCTTGTTGTCCTGCGCCTAGTTGTGCTACTGCTCCTACAAAATACGATTCGGCAGCATTTTTAGAAGCTAAGTTTCCGCGATACATAATATCATAACATAATGCATCAACAATGTATTTTACATCTCTTTGACACTTTGCAGCATTAAATACTACTGCCGGGAAGTTGTTAACAACATACGCACTTGTTTCAGCAGCTAGGAAGTCTCTGTTAGCTTGTAGTTGTGTAACTGCTAATGGATAGTTTAAATTTAGTCCACTATTTGGGAATGTGATAACATCTGCTGCATCATCTGTACTAACAGATCCGTTGTTAATGATATCCAATATTTCATTGAAGCCTGCTAATACTCTAGATCTAAACAGACTTGACAATTGCACTTCGTCAGTGTTTATTGTGTTTCTTAAATATTCAATAGCCTTGACTGTTTGTAAGTTTTGAGCACCAATAGCAACTGCTGCGTTTGCTCTTTGATATGCAAGTCCAGCTGTTACACTATTATAGTTTGTGCCGATAGTAGCATCGTAACAAACTGCTTTGATCATAATGCCAACGTCTCTTTGGCACTTAGCTTCATCGTATTCAAAACTCTGATAGTTGTTAGCAATGAAGATAATAACTGCTTCTTGAACACTTGCTTTGTTGCCTTTGAGTGTACTGTATGCTTGTTGTAACTCTGGTGTTGCCCAAACAACACTTGGTAGGACAACTGCTGGTAATCCAGCAATACTGTCTGCAATAATAACATCTTCGATGATTTGTACTAAGCCGGCTACATCATCAGCTTCAGTAGAACTTGCAGGAGTTCCGCTAGTATCTTGAGATAATGCTCCGCCACCACTTTGTACAACAGTTGCTTCAATAACAACATCACTTACAACCTGCCCTAGCCTGTTGTATGCTGCTGCTGTAGCGGCTTGCTGTCCTGCACCTAGTTGACTTGCTGCACCTACGAAGTAGGACTGTGCTGCTAACTGTGTTGCGCTGTTGCCGCCATACATAATATCGTGGCATAGTGCATCAATAATGTAACCTACATCTCTACTACATTTTGTACTGTCATATGTCAATGCCGGATAGTTTACAGCGAGCCATCTAATAATTTCTTCTTGTATAAATGCTTTGTTAGCAATAAGTTGATCTTTTGCTTCAACACAGTTTACACTTGGCAATGTGCCTGGTGTAGCAAATACTAATGCATCTGCTGCATCATCTGTACTCAATGCACCGTTCTCTAAGATATCAATAATCTCGTCCATTGCTGCTTCAGCAAGTGGTTCCGCTGTATCGCTTAATCCTAGTTTAACTATTTGCTTTTTAAGTTCTCTTAATGCACCAGCTGTTTGTATTAGCTGATTATCTTGTAGTTCTGCACTACTTGCTCTTTGGTACGCAAGGCCAGCTGTTACACTATTATAGTTGGTTCCTAGTGCAACGTCAAGTGCTACTGCATCTAATATTAAACCAATGTCTCTTTCGCATTTAGCTTGATCGTATGTAAAGTCTTTGTAGTTATTTGTAATAAATGCAACTGCTTCTGCTTGCAAGAACGCTCTGTTAGCTTGCATTTGATTTTTAGCAGCAATGCGTCCTGCGGTTGCGTCACTTGGGTCTGTCCAAAATAATGCATCAGCATTACCTATGCCGTTTGTAACAATGTCTATTACTTCATCAAATGCTGCATCAACATCAGTTTGTGCAGTTGCATCACTTGCTGTTGCAGTATTAGCTTGTCCTTTTGCAAAAGTGATTGCAGCGAGTGTTTCAGTTAACTGATCAGCTAGTACTGCTCCAGCATTTACTCTTAGGTATGACAACCCGTTAGTTACACTATTATAGTTTGTTCCTAACAATGCATCACGGCCTGCGCCTGATATGATTATTCCAGTGTCTCTTTCACATTTGGCTTGATCATAAACAAAGTTGTTATCAGCAATATATGCAATAACTTCGCCTACCAAGAAGTTTTTGTTAGCAACAAATTGTGCGTGTGCGTCAATAAGTGCTTCTGCTGCCGGACCTGGCTCCGGATATTCAATACCTTCACTTGGTAGTTGATCAAACTCGATGATATCAAAAATGTTATCAAATAAGTCGTCTACTTTAGCTTGGAATGCTGCTTCGCCATTTGCTGCTGCAACTGTTAATCTTTTAGCTTCACGCAATGCAATAATAGTAGCAGGCTTTTGCTGTACATTTAAGTATGCAGTGTTAGCACGTTTGTATGATAATGCTGCTGTAATACTGTTTTGATTTGTTCCTAGTTGTGCATCTCTGTAAACCGCATCAACTATGTATCCAACATCTCTTTTACATTTTTCTTCATTGTATGTTAGATCAGCATTATTTGTCAAGTTATATGACAATACAGACGTATTAATAGCTGCTGCATTTACTAATAAAATAGCTGCTGCATTAACTTGTCCTGCCGGCTCGTCTTCAATATTTGGATATGCGGCTGCAACTATATTTGCAATACTCTGTGCATCGATAACACCTTCAACAATCTGTACTAGGCCGTCTAGTAGTGTTGCTTCTATTTGTGTAGCATTTCCGCTTGTAAAGTCTTGTGTTTCGGTATTTCCACTAGTAGGAACAACACTTAGTCCTCTAATAACACGCTGGGCAGCGAATCTTAATCTAGCAAACGTATCTTCAAATGCTTGCTGGTTAGTTGTTGTAAAGTTTGTCCAAGTTACGCTGCGCCAGATGAATAATGCTTCTTGTCTTGATGCACTGTTGCCGCCATATAACAGATCGTATATTAATCCATCAATAACATTTTGTGCATATACTTCCCATTCGGCTACATCGTAAGTTAGTGTTCCATCAGCTTGAGCAAGAAACGCATTGAACTCTGCAACAAGAAAATCTTTGTTTGCTAATAGTTGATCTTTTACATCTATTTGGTTCTGACTAGGGCCAACGCCTTCTGCATATGTTGGTACTATAGCAGAACTGTCGCCATCATCAACAACATTAATAAGCATGTTAAATGCTTCATTAACTCTAGTTACTGATGTTCCATCTGAACTGATTTCTGAATATCCTAATACAAGTGTTCTTGCATATTCAAAACTAGAAACATATAAAGATTTAAATCTTGGTCTTAATCTAAATTCTTTTGCTTGTCTTATGATAGTCTCGTCGCCGCCGTGTCCGATATAGTACGAAAGTCCAGTTAAGAACACAGTCATGTCTTCAGTGTACTCAGAAGTATTGTAACTCATCTCTGTAAACTGATCATTGATGTATGCAGTTAATTCTTCGATAATAAAGTCTCTGTTAACTAATACATTATCTTTAGCTTCGATGATTTCGCTGTTGATACTGGTTAAATCATTAAATGAACTTTCAATCTGATCTCCAACAAAAGGAATACCAGTACTGTCGCCTGCACTAAGAGTGCTTGTAATAATATTGAAACGTTGATCTATTTCTTCTTCCATTGCAAGATTAGTAGTCAATGCTTTCATTTCGTCTCTAGTTGCTTCCAACGCATAGATTGTTGGAGCAAGTTGATCAAGTATAACTTTAGTTGAGGTACTTCTCAAATAACTTTGTGCGGCTGTAGTTGTCTGGTAATATGTTCCCATAACAATATCGCCTGTTACTGCATCAACAATACGTCTTACATCGCGCTCACAAGTTTCTTGATTGTAAACAAAAGGTTGATCAATAATAGTATTTGAAGTAATATAATAAAAAGTGTCGTCGCCTGATAGTTTAATAACAGAACCAGTTTGTGGCTTGTCTCGTAAACTCGAAAGTTGAATACTTGCGTTTGTTCTTAGGTTAACAGTAGCAGTAGCTTGTACAGATGCGCCGCCGCCGGTAAATGTAACAGTTGGCAAGCTGGTGTAGCCGTCACCGGCATCAACAATAGTTACAGCAGCAATTTCGCCAGTTGTCGGATCAAATGCTGCTGTTGCAGTTGCAGTAGTGCCGCCAATTTTTTCAGGATCACTAAATGTAACAGTAGGATTACTATCGTATCCTGTGCCGGAAAAACTAAGTGTTACACTAGCAACTGTAGAATAATAATTTTGTTCAACTTTTGCACTTGTATATGCAATAGGATAATACCCATCTGCTACAACCCCGTTTGTACCAAAGTCACTAACACTGTTTGAGATACTTAGATATCCACCTTTAGTGGTTAAGAACCCTGTACTACAAAAAACCGAGAAGCAACTAACAATCTGTGTATAACCAAAGTTAGTAACGTGGAAGCCAATTCCGCCTTGTGAAATTTGTGTAAACGCATCTGCAACAAAACTGAATACTAGAGATGCTGGATCGTAGTCGTCGCCGTCAACTAAGAGTCCGCCACCGCCGCCATTGATATTAACTTGTTTTTCTACAGGAAGACTTGGGTTGTCTGCTAACAATATTGGTCTTGCACTTGGAGTAATTCCTGGGATCTGCACAGTTTCAAACGGCACAAACTCAGTTCCGTCGTTCAACCACGGACCGTTCATATTAGTACAGTTTTGTACATAAGGTGAAGTAGTTACAAGTGCTCCTGGACGGATTCTAGCACACCAACCTGGCGCACGTAATCCTCTAAATGTTATTTGATACAAATAACAAGCGTTACCCATAAGGAAGATATCACTTGTTGGATTCTTTGGAAATACTCTTGTATTTCTAAGTTCGCCTTGACCTGTTACAGTAACAAAGTCACGTAATGTAATTGGATTGTTTTCGTAGTAATCACCTGGGGCAAGAATAATAGTTGATCCAGCCGGTGCTACTTCTGAGGCACGTTTTATACTAGCAAAAGCGCCGTTTTTATCAGCACTTCTACCATCATTTAGATCGCTACCATCTTCTGTAACGTAGTAAACATTTGTAACCTTAGGGCCTGTAACGTCCCCGGTGGTTGTCATATTTGCGTTTACTTTAAACTCTTTGCCCTCTGCGAGGTTCATTTCCATGTTACCGTCGGCAGTAAGGATAAAGGTTTTATCGCCTATTTTTCTCTGGTGGATTGATTGTCTTTTGATAAAACTCATTTATTAAACTTCCAAATAACTTAATGTTGCTGATAGGTTTGTTGGCGCTGCTCCTACTAGCATAACTCTGTCGCCTGCTTCTAGAATTAGTCTTTCCGCCGAAAATGTAAATGTATCAGCAGCAGCAATGTCTAAATCGTTTAGTATTAGATTGGTTGTGCTTTTTGTTGATCCGTTTGGAATAACATGTACATCAACTTTAGTATCGTTACTTCCTGTACCATCATCTTGACCTGTATTACATACAAGAAGTGTAGTTAATGCGTACTTCTTTCCCGCTGGAACAGTTAAGAGCGTTGTGTCTGTTGTTAATACTGCTGCGTTTACTATTGCCATTGTTGTCGTTCCTTAAAAAATAATACTGTAAAGCAATGCTTTATTTCTGCTTACCAGTTCGTCTGCTGTGCCATCGGAGTTTATAAAGAACAAACCTGTTCCACCGTCGGCTAATGTTTTACTATATAGTGTTGTGCCTTCTGCAGGCGGTGATGCTGGATCAGCTTGTACTGTAAAGTTTTGCCAACCATCTAATGATACTACACCTGTACCTGAACCTTTTAAAACAATGTCACTGTTAATACCATTGCTAGTAATAATGTTATCGTCAAAGCGTAAATCTTCAAACTCAACTCTAGTTTCGTAGAATGTAGCAATTGTTGCATCGTCAGATTTAATTTCAACTCTACTTGTGCCGCCGCCAGTTTCGCTATCATACACTTGTACACTAGTTGGTGATATCGAGCCAGTTGTGATTTTATCTTGGAAGTTATATGTAAAATAACCTTTTACATAATCAAGCAAACCTCTTGCGTTAACAAGCGCATCATCGTCTACTGGCGCAGATAATCCGTCTACTTCCGAAGGGTTAGCTGTAATGTCGCTGCCGGTGTATGCCCATATTTGTTTTTCGTAGTCGGTTGTACCAGCGACACTAGCAACACCAGTGCCGCCGCCAATTAAATACAAGTCTTGGTTTGTATCTGTAACAATACTACTAGTATGGATGCCTGCATAATCGCCAGTGGATAGTTTAAAAATAAACGCACCTTCATTAACAGGCTCTGCACCATTGCGTATGGTCTTTATATCTTCATCATAGAAGATTCTTGCATTATTCGCATCAGGGCCGCGATCAATTATAATACCAGCACCTTTACCGAAGCCATCACTTAAATCAGTGATACCTCCATCGCCGCCTGGATCGCCGTTGTTGATTGTAATAGTTTTATCATCAACTACTAACTCAGACGACCCAATACTAGTTTGGTCGCCTAATACATCCAAGTCACCATTGATGGTAACTTTACCTGTAAATCCAGTATCGAGATAGATCTCTCCAGCTGTGTTTACAGTGATTGTGTACTTGTCAGTACCTATGCGATTAATGCGTTCAGCCATTTAAGACTCCTTAAACCGCAGTTAATACAATATAGTCGTTAGTTGAATCGTTTTCTAATTCCCAAGTATATCTATTGCCCGAAAAGTCAGTAGCAACACGCTTTGTAATTTTTGCAATGTTAACTTCTGCACCCGAGTTTGATCCTACATAACCAAACAAACGCATTTCGCCAGCTGCTGCTGGTTCTGCATTTACAAGAGTTGCAGTTGTTGTACTTGTTGAATCTTTTAGGTTAGTTGTATCTAAGTTAGCTTCTTGTGCTACAACGAAAGTTTTTGCTCCACGTTGCTTTACAATGCCGCCATCTGTTCTTAATGATGCATCGTAAAATTCTACTCTTATACCAGTGTTGCTAGTTGCTTCACCGATTACATTAACACCTAATATGTCTTTACTTAATGGACGTCCCATGTTGTTTCTCCTTTGACGTTCTAGGTCTACGCAGATGGTATTCTGCATAAGTCCTCATTATTGAGGCCCGTTTATACCTACAATAGTATTTATCCTTTTTCTAATATTGGGTTATTATCAGGATATCTTTCTTAAGTTTTCGGCATAACGTTTACCGTTGCGTAATACGTGATCGTATTCTACATGATCTCCAAGTTTGCAATCAAAACTTACTGTAGTAAAAAGTACATCTTGAAGATTTGTTTTCCAGTCTTTGGGTCTAATGACACTAAACTTTCTAACTTTGTTGTATTTGTATATAGTTCCTGTTGGCATGTTGATATCACTCCTCCAAGTACTTATCATAAAAATAGGCCCCGTAGGGCCTATTTTAAAAGTATGTAAGTTTAAACTTAACTGAAGCTTAGGTTGCCTGCATTTACTTCTACTTTTTCCAAGTAGTCAGCTGCATTACCTAGAGACGAAGCAGTGTTCGATAGCTCAACATATCCATAACGTGTCATGAACGAAACTGTTGGCTCGAATGTGCCTGGATCTAGGACAACACCTGAAGACATAAGTGGGATGTATGGGCAATAGAATGCTGCTGCATCTGATTCACTTGAACCTTTGTATCCAACTAGTACATCATCATCTGATGCATATGTGTTTACGTAGATCTTCATTGCGTTGTTCAATGTACCAACCATTTTAGTATTAGTTGGTGCTTCAAAAGTACCTTCAGTTGTACGTGCAAATGCTGAAGTTGTAGCACTTTGTAGAACTGTTAGGATTGCTGGTGATACAACTGCCCAGTTACCTGCGCCACGACGTGTACGCTGTGCGATGCGGTTAGCTGCACGGTTAACTAGTACTGCAAGTGCAGCATGTTCGTCACCAACAAAAGTTGCTGTACCACTAACTGCTGCTTGGTTATAAGTATCTGTACCTGTACCAGCTAGTGTGTTAAGAGATGCTAGGACCTCTTGGTCAATCTCAGCAGTAATCTCTTGAGCAAGTGCTGCCATGATTTCTGCTTCAACGTCGATGCCGTGCTGTGACTGTGCGTCTTGTGCGGCTTCGAATGTCCAACGTGCTGATAGCTTACGTGTTTTAGCTTCAACAGTTTGCTTCATGATCTGGATACTTAGTCTGTTTCCAGCTGCGCCTTCAAGTGCCGCTGTTGCATCTGCTTTTGCAGTTGTAGCGTTACCTGAATATGCTTCAGCAATTTTGAACGGTGATAGTGCTTCTTCACCAGCAACTGCGCCAGCTGCGCCTGTGCCTGCTGTGTCGCTGTAGCGAACACGTAGCGTGTGAATTTGACCAACTGGGCCAGTCATTGGCTGAACACCAACAATTTCGTTAGCGATAACAGTTGGCATAACACGTCTGATCACTGGGAGGATCACACGGTTAAGTGTTGCGATGTTACCGGCAGATGTAGCACCAGCAGTAGCAGTCTCAGATAGATAACGACGAGTGTTTTCTAGTGTTGAGGCCATTACAGCTTTCTTGTTGCCTTGTAGGCCTTCAAGTAGTGCGGTTTTCGTATCCTGCCAGCGGGATTCTAGTAGTTCTGACATTGGTTTCTCCTTTTATAATCCAGCTAGACGTTTTAGATCGACTACATTGTTTGAGTCTACGTCTGCTTGTATGTCATTGGTTTGTGTTCTGTTGCCTGTTACTTCTTTGCCTTCTGCTAGTACTGCCTTCTTCTTCGCTGGACTGTTATCGTTGATAACCGATGGTAAGTATTTGTCAAACTGTGAGCGTAGCTTTGTAGTTTGTACTGATTCCAGTAAGTCTGTCATAATATCACGTTGATCTGTACTCAATGGTGAGATCAAACTGCTGATAATATCTTTGCGTGAGTTTGACTCAGTGATCGCTTTGACCTCATTCGTCTTACTTTCTGCAATTTTAATCGCTTTGGCTGCTGCTGTACGTGCTTCTACAATCTGTTTATTTTTTGTATCTACAACTTTAAGCAGTTTTGAGGTTTCTGAATTCTCATTCAAATAACTCATTTGATATTCGTTAGCAAATGCTTCGAATAGCTTGCGGCCAAAATCGTTTTCACGTGCTTGATCAATATCTTCTTTAAGTGCTGAAATTTCTTTCTTAAGTCCTTTTGACACTGCTTCTGATACTAATGCTGCACTTTTCTTAATAAAGTCTGATTTGACTTTGTTAACGTGAGCTTTGCCTTCACGTACTAAACGTACTTTTGTTTCGGCAAGGTCTTTCTTATCTTCGTAAAACTCTGCAAGTTCTTTTGCAAGTGATTCTACTACAAACTCTTCTAGGGCAACAAACTTGTCAGCTGTTACTTTTTGATCTGAATGTAGTTCCTTAATTTCGCGAGCTAGTTGCTCGGAAACAAAGTTTTTCATAAGATTGGCATTTTTACGCTGTGCAACTGCAAATTTAGCTTTCGCTTCTGCTAGTTGCTTACGATCATCGTGGAACTCTGCAATTTCTTCTGCTAGTTTTTCATTTAACATTGCATCAATGGCTTCCACCATTGTTGTTTTGTCATGCTGATACTTTTTAGCAAATTCTTCACGTAGTTCTGCGGTGGCCTGTAAACGATTTTCGTTTACTTTTGCGTTCCATGCTTCTTCTAATTCTGAACGCACTTCTTCCGATAGTGCTGAGTTTTCGAAGAGTGATTTTAGTTGGTCTAACATTTTTTTATATCCTCTCCTAGTTAGCGGAGTTTGCTTATTACATCTAATAAGCTCTCTTTTAAATATTTCTGTGCCTTTTTGTCGCCTTGTACTTCCCTAGATGCTTGGAATGCCTTATAACCTCCGCGGGTATTCATAAGGTGTTCATAGATTGGTGTTGGGTAGGCGCCCGGAGCACTAGGCTGGGCAACTACATCTACAGTAATAATTTCAAAATCAGCAACGTTGCCGCTACCATCTTCGCTTACATTACCGCTACCACGCGATGAAACACCTAATTTAACTCCGCTTTCAAGCATTGTTTTAACTAGTTGTCCCATCGGTGTTGGTAGTATTTTTAGTTTACCATAACCGTTTGGGCCGTCCATCCACATATCTGTGATCATATGGCTTACGCGGTCTATGTTAATATTAAGTCCTTCTGGATGATCTACTTCGCCTAAGACTGAGAAACCGTTGCCAATTTGCTCATTGAGCGTGGTGACAGCCCTGCTAATCTCATTCACGGGATAGACACGCTGGTTTGCGTTGCGTACTCCGCCTTGAATACAAATGCCTTTCATAAAAAGATCTTTGCCTTCATTAGCAGACTCAACAATCACTCTGGCTTGGTCAAAACTCAGACTCTCACTTAGTAAATTCATCATCAGTCCTTATGTTGCTCTTTTTGGAGCACCGTTTAGAGGTGAACTTGCACCCTTATCGGCTGTCTCTGGCTTTGACTTCTTTTCAGCGCCGTGACCAGGTTGCGATGCTAATTTAGTAGCACCTTTTGCACCAGGAACGTTTACGTTCTTGGTATTCATTGGCTTTGCTGTTGGAGCAGATAGTCCACCTTGTGTTCCGCCTGTTCCGCCATCGCCGCCTTTAACTATGTTAGCACTTGTGCCGCCCATGTTGTTTGGCTTTGCCATTGGTGATTTTGCGTTTGCTCCATTGTCGCCCATTTTGGCTGGTGCTACTTTGTCTGCATATTCACGCATTACTTCACTTGCTGACTTTGGTGTTTTTGATTCTTCAACTTCGTCGTCAGTTGTTTCAAAAGCATATGCTTCTTCAGCTTCTTCTTCGTCGCCTTCTTCTGAATCCATGTCCATTGGCATTTCGCCGTCCATGTCCATGTCCATTCCACCTTCTTCACCTTCATCGCCATCTTCGTCGCCCATCATGGTTTCGAATTCTGCTTTTAATGCTTCTAGCTCGTCTTCTAAGTCAGCAACACGATCTTCTACGTCACCTTCTTCGTCGCCCATGCCCATGTCATCGTCACCCATTTCTGGTTCCATGCCCATGTCCATTTCGCCTTCTTCATCACCGGATGGCATTTCAATGTCCATTCCTAGTTCGTCAGCTGGATCACCTTCGCCAAAGAAGCCTTCTTCTACTTCTTCGTCTGTGGTTTCTTCTAGGTCTGCATCTTCATCAGTTGCTTCATCTAGTTCTTCATCTTCATCTACTTCTTCGTCAGATGCTTCATCAACTTCTTCATCAGTTGTTTCTTCTACTTCTTCATCTTCGTCTTCTAGTAGTGATTCGTAAATGTCTCTTGATTTCTCTACAACGATTTCGTGGAATAGTGCTTCTGCACCTTCTTTGTCTTCGTTTACGAGACGCTCAAGCATTTCTTCAAACTTGTTGCGATCAGTCATGTTATTCTCCTTTATTAGCAAGGCTGTCTATTATATTTACACTTAATTGAAAATATAGGTGTTAAACGGGCTCAAAACAGCTCGTTTTATAATTATCTTATTGAAAATTCTTGTTAAAATCTTCAAATGTTATATGTGTTAGGTTAGATAACTCTCTTAAATGATCTGGTATATAGTCTTCTAGAGAGGTTAACACTCGATAGTATTTAGTCTTTGGATGTTGATTTATACACATCATTGTTTGTCTTTGCCAGTTTCCGTAATAAGTTGCTCTATCGTTAACGTTTTTGTAGTTTTTACTACCTGCATATATATTGTTAACTAGCTGATTAGTATCACCTAGTCCAACATAATCAAATCCAAATATATATACTTCCTTGTGGTTGTTTTGAGATGCAAGCAATAGTGCAGTTGGACCACTACTCCATCCTTTGTTTGGATTCATAATATTTATATTAGGGGTTCTTTCGGTTAGTCTATTACGATTAGACCAAACACTGTGTTCCATTTGATATAGTTTTTCACTAAGTTCTATTATCATTTTAGTATCAACACATACTAAATGATCTGGAACAAATTCTCTGTACAACGCATTACATCCATACGTTGTACCTTTTGTTTTTAATGTGTGTAGATTAAGAGACTTCCTACTAGTGCCGTTGCCTAGTACAAACGCAATTTTATCAGACATTAGATCCCGCCGGCGGCTGCTTGTGCTGCTAGACCGTACATTTGTCTAACATAATTAAGATCCTTGGCTTTTTGTTTGGTATGTGAATCGGCTGCTTTACGGGCACGATTGATATCTTTTAGAGATAACCTGCTTTTACGACTGTCGTCAACTTTAACAACACTAGTGTCGTCTTCAGAATTATAAGTCTGGTCCTCTACAGGTTCCATTGTGTCTTTATCAAAGTAATATAGTTCTCTAAGTATCATAATGTATTTATATCGTTTGTGCCGGATTTTGTGCCGGGGCTGCACCACCAAGTTCATCCTCAGTGTTAGTTAATGGAGGCTCACCAGTGCCACCATCGATGGCACCTTCGTCTCCGCCAAGTTCGTCTTCGAGTCCGCCAAAGTCGCCTGCTAAGTCAGCACCGCTCATTCCAGCACCTCTCATTTCGCCTGCCATATCATCTGTATCTAACTCTTTTAGATTTTCATCGTTTTCTTCACGCCATAGACGTTCGTTTTCTGCAACTTCTTCTTTGCTTAGACCAAGGAAACGCTCCATAGCAAATCTATTTGAAATATAAGGCACGCCAGCCATTGAAGTAAATGTACTAATTCTATTATTATCAAGTTCTGCTTGTCTGTATGCTGCAAAGTTCTGTGGCGGTGTTAGTCGTAAGTCAAACATTGCATAATCAATGTTTGCACCTTTGCTTTGTAAGAACAGTTTAAACTCGTTGTTAAAGTCTTCAGCAACCATATCTTGCAAACGTTCGCAATATTTGTTAAATCTTAACTCTTGAATGTATGCTGTGCCCACACGTCCATCATTGTATTGTGAAGCGCCGTCATCTGCTCCAGTTGGTAAGTACGAACTCGGGATACGCAATCCGCGTACCAGCTTATTAGTAAAGTATCTAAGGTCATCAATCTCGCCTAAGTTAGTTCCGCCTGGCAGTGTTTCAACTTTTGAGCCGCGTCCTTCAGCAGTTTGTGGGAAAAAGTAATCTTCGTTGATTGACAATGGATTATAACTACTGTCTATAACATTTGTACCTCCACCTGTCTTACTTGGGATACGTCTTTGATGTATTTCAGTTTTAACACGTTCAACAAATTGCATTGCAAGGTGCGAAGGCATGTTGCCCACATCAACGTAGAATACTCTGCGCTCTGGCGCACGTTGTACTCGATAGATAATAATAGCATCTTCGAGTAATTCTTTTTGTTTGTAAACTTTAAAGATTGATTCTAATAAACTGTTACCAAACGGATAGTTTTGATCAAGACCTTCACTCAAACTCAAATGTAATACGTGTTGTGCATCTACATATGTTTCGCCAATTTCATCTCCACTAAAGCGACTGGTGTTTCCACTCGGTGTATGATTGTTGCCTACGCCAGTTCCTCTTTGAACTTGCTGATAACCATTTGTTCCACCTGGGCCATAACTGTTAGTAGTGTTCAACGGAGTTGCTTCTAATGCACCAAATGCAAAGTTTAGATTTTTTACAACATACTGCTCAGGCTTTTTACCATCGCTTTCGTTTACAATAATTTTTGTAACTTGACCGGGGTCAACGTGGAATAACTTTTGTGTTTCAGGATCTCTAATAAAAAACTGGTCGCCATATTTAAATGTATTACGAATAGTTCTAAACATACGTGTTTCAAACTTGTTTAGTTTACACCACTGCTGTAAATATTGTCCAATAACTTGTACTTCACTGTTTGTAGGTGCGCCTTTGAAATCGAGTTGAAAGTGTGTTTTATTGTCGCTGTTCTTTTGTGTGCAAAACTCAGCAAGAATATCAAGTGCAGCATTAACTTCACTGTCGCTGTCCATAGTATTGTATTGATTGTAACGTTCAATACGGTTTGGTGACCCAACATAAACATCAGGTAAGTGAGATGAATAGTTTGCTGCCGCTGGACCTATTCCATTTGATCCTTTTAGACTAAACGGACTATAACTTCCGCTTGCATTATCACCTGTAGGAACTGGAGTAAAATGTTTTTTCCAACTCATCCTATTATATACCTTTCAACATATTGCCCTGTAGACTTTTTGTAGCTCTTAACGATTTTGTTTGTGTATTAACAGAATTAGATTCAATTGCTACAAGCATTTGTAGCTGTTGTATCATAGTATCAAACTTACTTGTCATCAATTTATCTATCTTATCACCAACGTTACTATTACTTATCGTATTCTGACTATTTGTGCTGTTTTCTTGAACACTTGAATCAAGGTTTTTAATACCCTTCATAAGATTTTGCATAACACCCATACTGGTGTTAGCACTCATAACATTTGCTGGTCCACTAATAAACTCAGGACCAGCTTCACCTACCATGGCATATTCGTTTGAGCCAATTGACCCGCCTTTGGCTCTGCCGCCTGAAAATAGTTTTCCTCCGTGTCCACTTCTTACACTAGCTGCGACTGCCCTTGCTTGTGCATCAGCTGATTCTGCTGCTACTTGTGCAGCTTCAGCTGCTGCTCGTGCAGCTCGAACTGGTGGATCTAAATTACTAAGTCCTTGACTAACTAATTCCGCTAGGCTTGTTTGCGCAGCTACTAATTCTGCATTTGCAGCAGTTAGGGCAGCTTGTGCTTTGGATACATGCTCGTTAACTTCTTGTGTTGTAGCCTCTGTTGTCTCTGTTTGACCCATACCTAAATCGGTACCCATTTGTTCGTTAGCAACACGTTGTTCGGTTTGGGCGTTCCGCATCTGCTCTGCAAGCTCAGCGGCTCGTTGCCCGTAAACTTCTTGTCGGTCCATGCTTTCGGCTACATTAAACAAATTGTTAATTCCGCCAGCTAATCCATCAGCAAGTTGCTGCGACGATGGCATTACTTCTGATATCTTTTCTAATGCAAAAACTGCTGCATCTTCGATACGAGGAATAGTGGTTTCCATAACAGTTGTGGTTATATCGCGTAAATTTTCTTGTATGTCTATAGTTGCATCAAAAATACCTGTGGTAGTTTCCATTTGCTTTGCTTGTTCTTCGGCAATCTGTGTTCTGATTGCCCGTTCTGCTTCAGCACCTGTTAATTCACCGTCACCAGTACTGTCTAATGAATTAATATAATCGTATCCAGCTGCACTTGCATCAGCATAGGCACTAGATACACTGTTAATTCCACCAAGCATAGCAGTTTGTCTAAACTCTTCAGTCTTTTGATAATCTGCTGCTGCACCTGAGGCAGAAGCTAATGAATCTGAAAAACCTGCCAGGTCTCCGCTGTTAAACTGTCCTGCCGCAGCATAAAAGTCGTTTGCGCCATCGCCCATTGCTAATATTGCGTTACGTGTTGCTTCAGTTGTAGGTGCTCCACGTAATGCAATGTCAGTGAATGCTGCTGCTGCATTGTCACCAAGTTTTGCTTGTATTACAGCTAGTTCTTTTGTAAATGCAGCTTGTTCTTCAGCAGTTTTGCCTGACAAGAATGCATTAATATCGCCTTGTCGTCTTTTTTCTTTCATCTCATCAGCTAGAGCGTCTCTGCTTTTGCCTGTGAGTTTGGCCAATCCATCTAATTCAACCATTAGATTTTTAGCTGCAACTGCTTGTTGTTGAACTGACAACCTATCCGAGCGTGAGTTTGCATCACTTATCTCGCCGTATAACGCAAGCCCTTCATTGATGTCACTAGTTGTGTATCCTAACTTACGCAGTTGGGTACCAAGCTCTGCACTATCAAGAACAGTGTTTGATAATGCTTTAAATCTAGCAATAGCTACATCGGTTGTTCCGCCAAATGCTCTCAAACTTTTATTATTTGATTTTATGAAGCTGGTCATTTCTTCAACAGTTAAACCCATTTCGGCTGCTGAAACTTTTATGTCTTTTATTTCTTTACCAAACGTTGCACCAATATTGGTAAGTGCTTGATATTCTGAAAGAGCACTTTCGGCATATGTAGCAAGCCCGTCAACTAATGCGCCTACACTTTTGCCAAACAATCCAGTATTTTGTGCAATAGCACTACTGTATGCTGTTAACTGGGTTTGACCAGTTAATAATGCGCCGCCCATTCCAACAGCGGCTTTTGTAACACCTGTAAGGCCACCAGTGGCGTTGCTTAGGCCTCCACTAAAGGCCTTCATCATACCAGACATGCCGCCGCTGGTTGTTGCTTCTTCTGCCAAAACGTAAAACTCCTACATAACTATGGAATAAATATAGTTACTAGTATTTACCTAATAGGAACCCCCATGGAAAAAACAGACAGTCCACTAAAAAAATATCGTCGCCAGCCAAAGTTGTATGTGAGTATTCCAAGCAACGGAAAATGGTATGACGAAACTATTGTAGCTGAAAATACATATACCAACTTAGCTGTGTTTAGTATGACAGCCAGCGATGAAATTCTTTTTAAAACACCAGATGCATTGATCAATGGTATAGCAACTTCAAAAAATATCAGTAGTTGTATTCCTGCTATCCTTGATCCTTGGAAAATTAAAACACTGGACCTTGATGCAATACTCATTGCAATACGCATAGCATCGTACGGCGAAACTATGAATGTCAATACAGTTTGTAATAAATGCAGTGCCGAAAACACATACGAAGTTAATTTGCAAAGTTATTTAGATTATTTTGCATCTAAAAAATATGTTGACAAACTTAGTTACAACAACTTTGTTTTAACTTTTTCACCACTAAACTACAAACAATGGTCTGATATACAAAAACAACAAACATCTTATTCTCGGGCATTAAACTTACAAGTTTCAAAAATAAAAGACAACACCGAAAAGGAAGAGTTTATTCAAACCCTTATTGATAAGATCAACTATCTAGTTGCACAATCAATTTTAGATCAAGTTGTTAGTATTGAAGTAGACGGAGAAGTTGAAACTGATCCAGTTGAAATCAAAGAGTTTTTAGAAAATCAAGATGTAGAGTTATATCATAAAATTAAAAAATTGATAGAAAGCAATACCAAAGAATGGAGTTTGCCTGAGGAGAAGATCGAGTGTACTTCGTGTAATGCTAAATCAAATATCAAAGTATCATTGGACACATCAGATTTTTTCGTCAAAGGCTAACGAGACTGGATGATTCTGAAATACTTTCGTTAGCCAAGGATTTTGAAAATAATATTAAACAATTGAAAGACAATGCATATCGATTGAGTTGGTATATGCGCGGAGGTGTTTCTGTTGAACAAATATTATATGACACTGACCTTGAAGATCACGAAATAATGTCTAACTTAGTCAAAGACAACATTGAAAATACTAAAAATAGTAAGATGCCGTTGATTTAACTAGGATCTACTGTGTCATCTGTTGTATCGCCTGTAGGAGTTTCAGGATCAGTGTTGCCAGCGTCCATAGTATTAAGTCTCATAGTAGTACTAAGTAAACTGTCTCGACGATTGGCATTAATATATGGAACTAGCATACTTGCTTGACTCGGAGGAAACAACAATCCTCCAAATACCTTTTTAGCCCAATCACTGTCTCCGTAGTATTCCCCAGTAGGAGCTCCGTCAGCTCCTCTTTGTTCAAAGCCTGATGCATTCCTACCAGTGAGCATGTTTACCATTATATCTGTTCCATATGCGCCATCTGTCATTGCCGATGCTAGTTCTACTGCATTTGTAGCATATGTTCCAGCACCCGATACAATATCGCCTAATACACTTGCAGCAATATATTCAGCAAGTGCTCGTTGAATATAAGGAGTAGATATAATAAGTGGTATGATAAGCCATGCTGCTTCTGTTACAATTAAACTAAGCAAACTTGGAAATGTACCGACGCCACTTACAACAGCAACACCTTGTGCTGTTCTTACTACTGCTTTGATTGGAAGCATTACTAATCTGAGAAGCCTTCGCTGGCCAAATATAGATTTTAGTCCTAAAACTAAGTATGTAAACATTTGTGCTTGCAACACACCTTGAAGTTTGCGTAGTTCATCTACATTCGCAGCACCTTCGTTGATTTCTACTTCAATGTCGTCAACTGCGATTGCACAACCAAACACCATTCCTACAAAAGTAGTTGCCGGTCCTAACCTACCCATAAGACTTCCAATGCCTTTAATAAGCGGGTTTTGTATAAAGTTACCTAGTTTTGCAACTGCCCAAGTTCTGTTTCTAACTACTTCAAACCCTGCCTGTGTTATAGCACGGGTTGCACCTGTCCATTGTCTGTTAAATGTACCTTTGAATCCATTTGGTTTGCCTACTTGATTCTTTATTTCGCTGGTGATTACTGCTGGAGTTTTTCCGTCTTTGACTAATTCATCAACTGCTGCTTGTATTCTGGTTGCTTCAGCTTGATCAGCAGCAACTACATATGCTTTTTCATCAGGTAGGAATACATGCCACTCACTGCCAATAACCGAAACACCAGGTGCAAATCTCATCCTACCAGAACCAGGTTCAATAGGATCTTCAAACATCAGATGTGTGTTTCTAAGTGTGATTTCATTTAACTTCATAGAGATATTCCAAACATTATAATGTATTTATAACTTATTAGTTGAACTCTGTTCAACTGTGTTATCGCTGTCGCTCAACACGTACTAAAGTAGTTAGATGAACTAAGATTACTTAATAAGATACTAACAAGGCATATGTGTAAGCATATGCATTTAATATTATTCAGATTGTGTAGTCATACTTCGCCCGCGCAAGGGCGAAGCGGTAGACAACATTATTCGAGTTGCTCTCACCATACTTAATAAAAAAGATTTGCTTTCACAACAGAGGCGGTTGACCTGTACCCCTTACTTTAGCTTCGTCTTATCAACGGATGGCAGTTAATCCCTATTAAGCGAAATCACTTGCCTGCAGGTTGCTTTTTCTCAGAGCCCACATCATTTAAACCTTTAGTTAGTTCTTACCTTTGGACGATCCACACCACCGGCTACGAGCATTACCTCGGCTGATTCTTGGATTTTTACAGAGTCCTATATAGCCTTGTTTGCTCTGAGTGCCTCTTTGAGAATTTGTGAACCGCCTACTCGCACATTGATAATACCATTGTAGTATTCATCAGTTTCTAAAACTCTGCGTTCGAACTGTTCTCTAGCCTCTAAATAACTTGCAACGCCTCTACTAGGGCAGAAATGTATTATTTCTCTAGTAAATTTGTCTTCGCCTAAATCTAAAACCGCAGCATTTAATCTGTCACTAGAACCCCAATAGGTTTTCCAATCACTTTCTTTAGTACTACGCCTTTTATTTTTTTTGCCTTTTAGCGGTTGTTTAGTTACTTTAAACTTTGCTAGTTTTTTGCCTATGTATTTCATATCGTTGGTTAGATTTGTAATCAAGTAAACAAATGCTTCGCAGCCTTCTGGAAGTTCGTCTACTGTCTTGCCTTGATATGTCCAACTACTCATACTATTATGTATTAGTTTGACTAGAAGGTCGACCTCTTTATTGAATTAGTTTTATGCCTGTTAATATATTCGCTTCCAAGCATTTTACTAAAGTAATCTAATGGCCACTTATGTAAGCCTTTATCATATTCTTCTACATTATTATACATCTTAAGGAATTCATCAATTGATTTTTTATTATTAGTTGATTGTATTTCGTGTAATAACTTTTCGTTACGTACTCTACGAATGTATGCTGCTTGTTGTTCTGGAGTTGATTTTGATGGCCAATCGTCTAAGTCCTGTACCCAGTTGTTAGCAATATCTAACCAGTTTACATCAGGAAATGCAGTAACATAACCCATAACACTATCCATACAATTTGCTTGTTCATAATATTTTTTCTTAACAAGACCTGTGTGGTCAAGTTCTTTACCAATGCGTCTCATGTCTTGCCAAAAATGATTGTTACCACGTCTGCTTAAGGTGTAATGTACTGCGGTAAAATCTGCAATATCATCAAAATAATATGTAACTTTACGATTATAATAATCTTTATCTAAGTTACGCTGTAGCATCCATGCAAGACGTTTCATGCAAGATATTGAACTTACAACAGCATTTGCTTCTAACGGATCAATAAACCCAGCTGCCATTCCTACTGCAAATGTATTGCCTACATTTGGAGTTTTTAATCTTCCTGGCTTCCATTTTAACTTTCGAGGCTCTCGTATTTGTCTGCCTTTGATAATACTATGCCAGTACTCTAGTGCTTCTTCGTCTGTAAAATATTCATCACTATATACAAGCCCTGTACCGATTCGATTAGTTAAAGCAATACTAAACTGCCAACCCATGTCTCGACGAATACTGCGAGTGTAGTTTACTTGTTCTGTTTCTTTGTCTTCATATTCAATAGGACAAACCCATGCACTGTTTACTTTATTTGCTTGATATGTATGCATCTCATCTGTAAGTTCACTAATAAGAACTCTTGATAATCCTGTACAGTCAACCCAAATGTCGCTAGTAACTTCACGTCCGTCTTCTAGTATTACACTTTTAATACCTTCGTTACTTGTGTTAACCTTTTTGACATGTGCAATAGTTTCAACAACGCCATACGGTTTACAAACATTTTCTCGTATCCACGGAGATGTTTTTTCTGCATCAATGTGATAAGCATATGTTGCAGTTGCTGGTAACAAATAGTTTCCGTCATCATCAAACGGCATTTTATTATCTTTACAATATTGATATCCTTCGGCATTGTGATGATATACATTTAAGTCTGGAGCATTGCCGTTTCGATATACATCTAACCAAACGTCTGTAGTTTTAATTTCATCTGGAAAGGTACTAGTAATGTTTTTCCAAGTAAAGTCTTTGTCAAGTCCATTACTCCAATGGAACATACGAAGTACATCTGGCCCATCAGCAGTATCAGTCCAATCTTCCATGTTGTTGCCGTATTTGAATACTGCACCTGTTTCTCTCATAAAACGTTTTTCATCAACACCCAGCCCTCCGAGTAGTCCTGGTAAATGAGGTGTAATACTTTCACCAACACCGATAATACCAACTTTCTCGCTATGAATCATTTCAACAGTTGCATCTGGAAACTCTTTTGCTAAGAAACAACTGGACAATGCTCCAGCTAACCCGCCACCAACTATTGTAATTTTCATTTATTTTTTCCTTTTCGGTACTCGATCATGTGTGCTTCGTATTTGTCTATAATCTCATCTTGTCTTTGTTTTGCTAGACTCATCAAGTTTCTTAACTCACGACGAGCAGTACGCTTGGTGCTTTCACTGGGCCTACGTTCAAATGTTTCACTTGCCTTCAAGTAACTTAGTACTGTTTGCATTATCTGATCATGTGTATCATTCATATTTATTCTACAATGTCAATATCGTTTTCATAATTTGTAAAGCCATTTTCTTTAACAACCTTCATAACATGATTGACTCTTCCAATCAACTCGTCCTTGTGCGAAATAAGGAAAACGTTTTTGTTACGCTCTCTACCCATCTTCTTTAGTACAGCAAGTGCAGATTCAACACCAGCAGTGTCCATACCTGAGTCAATAAGTTCATCAATGAACAACAAGTTAACACCTTGATACAATGATTCCCAAACGTCACGGAATGCAAAACTCATACCTAAGATAAGTCTGTTGCGTTCTCCACGTGACAGGTTGTCAAAGTCTAAGTCTTGTCCTAGTTGTGTAATCTCAACACTGAGATCATTTTGAAACTGTACTTGATGTGGCAGTCCTAGCCTGTCAAGATAATATGTAAGTCTGTTGTTGAGGTACAGCAAGTTTTGATCAATAATCTTTTTACGAATAAAACTATCTTTGTTTGTAAGAAGTTTCAACAAAAACTCTTGATGCTCTTTGACTAATGTAAGTTCGTTGATAATGCCCCAGTCAATGGGTTGCAATGCTGTGTTGGTCAAGTCATCTATCTGAGCTTGGTAAGGATCTTCTTCTTGTCCTTTACCTTCCAGTGCCGAACGTAAGTTATCTACATTGTTGCGATGTTCGTATGCTTCTTTGGCACTTTCGTAAAATGTATTAGGCTTTCCGTTGATGTCACCAATCTCTTCTAGTGTTTTTAACACACTTGCAAGTTTATCAGCAACTTCTGATTGATACAATATAGCGTCAGCAAGTTCTTTGCCTTTGCGTTCAGCAATCTCTGCTTTCTTGTCTGCATGTAGTTCTTGACCACATGTATAACAAGTTGCATCTTCTAGTTCGGCAATCTCTTTCTCTAACTTCTCTACACTCTTATCAGCACGTTGTAGTGCAGGCTCGAGTGTGCTCAACTCTTTTCTTAAAGAAGTTATTTTGTTGTTGTGTTCATTCCAGTTAGCCAATTTTTCATGTGCATCTAGTTCAACGTCGATATCTAGTTTTTCAAGTTCGTCAATGCCTGCAGACAATTTTTCTTGATCTTGTCTACTTTTACTTTGCCATGCACGTTGTCTACCAGCAAGTGTTTCAATGCTCTGCTGAATCTTTTTATTTGCAGTTTCAATTGCATCAATCTTTAATGTTTCTTCTTTGATAACATCTTTTGTTTGTCTTACTTTTTCTTTTAGTGCATCAGCCTTCTCGGTGAGAATGGTAATACCAAGTAACTGCTCAATGATAGCACGTTGATCGTTTGCTCTCATACTAAGGAACGGTTCAGTGTAAGTATTAAGTGCAACAACATGTTTAAACATGTCGTGACTCATATCTAGTAATGCACCAATGTCTTCTTGTGTTTTACGACTGTCACCTTGCGACTCATTGTGCATCTCGTCCTTCTGTTCGTGGTTGTTTACATAAAACTTTAGTACATTTGGACTTCTGCCACGCTCGATACGATATAAATTGCCAGCTCTTTCAAAGTTAAGAGTAACCAACATACCCTTACTGTTAGTTTTGTTAATCAAGTTGTTGCGTTTGATGTTTGTAAGTGCAGTACCATACAGTGCATATGACAACGCATTAATGATTGTTGTCTTACCTGTACCGTTGCGTGATCCTGTATCGTCGCCACCTTGATCTAAGTTCTCTCCAAGTACTAGAGTTAACTGTTCCTTGTTAAAATCAACTGCTTGAGTGACATTACCCACACTCATGAAGTTTTTTACTGTTAGGTCTTTGATTTTTATCATGTTAGCTCATTATAAATGTCTAGTAAAAGTTTTTTATCGAACGTCTCGGTGTCGATGGCTTGTATTTCTTTGCTTACGATCTGATCTACACTTTCAAACTGTGCAATATCAAGATCGGAATTCATTTCTTCGAGGTGCTTCTGTGGAATAAGTGTAATCTCACGGCATTCATATTGCTCCATGAATGTTTCTTTAATGAAACTAGCCTCTTCGTAACTAATATCAATGTCGAGTGTCACTCTCATGTACATGTTTGGTTTAATCAATGTATCTTTCTCATCAATCAACTGGCTTAGTTTAACTGTACGGTACTTAGGACAATCGGTCCAGTCGATGTACAACGGCTCTACATTATTCTCTTTGTCTAGGATCATCATACCACGATTGTCGTCCCAAGCATCGGCATAGTTGTGTGGAAAAGCATTACCAATGTAATGTACTTTGCCTTGCTTCTGACGTTTGTGGAAGTGACCGCTGAACACATACTCTTGGTTCTTGAAGTGTTCGGCTTTTAATTCTCCGTGGTCGGGCATTTGTACCATAGCGTTCATATAGAACGATGGGAGTTCGAAGTGACCAAACAAGTATTTTGCTTTTAACTTTTCAATCTTCTTCCACTCATCGCCAACCAACCACGGGACCAGTGCAACATCGTCTTCGACCATCATCTGATCTACAACGGTAATGCCTGGTATGTGTCTTGCAAACTCAGTTGATGAGATATCTCTGTTGTCTTTGTAGTATAAGTCGTGGTTACCAGCAAACATATAGAACTTTTCAAACGATTGTCCAAGTTTTTCTAATAGTCTAATGGTTGTATCCATGGTTGTTAGGTTAAGACTGTTGCGATTATGGTGCCAGTCGCCACAAAACAAGCCAGTCTCACAACCGTGAGCCTTAGCTTGTTCGATGTACCAGTTGATATAGTCTTCACAGTCCTGATTATGAACTTTGCTGTTACCTTTCATACCTAAGTGTATGTCAGTAAACACTGCTGCCTTTTTAAACAAGAATATTCTCCATTTCCTGTATATTATAAATTAGATTAGTAGAAGATGCAACCTATTTCTTTTCTTCACGCTTAACAGCAGCTTCCCATTCGCCTGCGTGTAGCCTTGTATGTGAAGGATCTAACCCGTTTTGCTCCAGGATATCGTCTCTGATGTTTTGATTACGCTTTTCAATGTTGATAACGCGAACAAAACTGTTGGTAACTGCTGCTGTGTAGTATGCAAATGGGTTTTGACTCTTAGATTCATCAAACTGCAATCCAATTTGTGCTAACTGTAGGATAGCTTGTCCACGCATCTCGTCATTGTATGTGTAACCACGTACATTACCACGAGTAGCATAACGATCGCATAGTTTCATCCACATACTTGCAAGTGTTCTAGTTGCTTGACCGTGTGCTTTGTTAAAGAATCCGTTTTCCATGCCGCCTTCCCAGTGACTTTTGCCTACACATACTAGATTGTCATCGTCATCAAACTTGTAATGCACAAACGGTGGAAAGTTTAGCTTGGTTTTGTGATCTGCAACTGTTTTAGGGTTCTTTTTACGTCCAGGTTCGTCTGGAATGTGGTCAAACGTCATCACACGGAAGATCAACTCATTCTTTTCAATAGTTCTATAATCTACTTCAAACTCCGCCATCTTTACCTTCTTGCCAGCAGCCTTTGCAGCTTCATAAGCACGAGAACCTTGTATTTTTGCCTTGTTTCTCTTTGCTTCTGCAATAGTTCTGATGTTGATCTTGCTCACATCCGGTAAGATAATGTCATGATCTGCATATTCTGGTGCAACATAACTACAAAATGTTGCTTTACTTCTGTGAATCTCTTTTAACATGTCTTTGTTGTTGAGATAGTTAACTTTTCTGGCCATATTTCGACTCCTTTAACTTATTATAATATACATACATTATTTTGTCAACTAAATACTACGTAGGAGATACAAATGGCCCATAACCCTAAACAAAGTGTACCGTCATACACTGAAAACAACAGACAGCAAAATTTAACACAACAATCTTATAATAGAACTAACTTCTTACGTCAAACTCGTCTCGGAGACTTGATAGCAGGCGCAGAACCTACTGCACAGTCAGTAACTGCTGCTAGATTTGCTTCTACCAACGATTCAGTACCAGACTGGCGTGTTAAAATAAAGGTTCCTTTCATCTCAACGTTTAAAAGTAGTGCTATACTAGCACCTTTGTACAACACAGACGGCTTTGCAGTGTTCCCGGTCACTCCTGATATAACAATGTCTACCACAGCCAGCTACGATTCATTAACTCCTACACACAGTAACTATGGATTTCCTCAGTATATCAACAGTATGCACGACGATATAACAATTGCTGGCCAGTTTCCGGTACAAACAGAAGAAGATGGCCAGTATTGGGTGGCTTGTGTACACTTTTTTAGAAGTTTAACAAAGATGTTTTACGGAGAGAGCAGCGAAAAGGGTGCGCCACCGCCTGTTGTTAAACTCAGCGGATATGGAGACTATGTTTTAAACAATGTTCCGGTTGTAGTAACTAACTTTAGTTTTGCTTTACCAAATGATGTTGATTATATTCAGGTTAATACAACAAAATACGGCGATTACGCATCTACATACCAAATGGTTCCTACAAATAGCTTATTAAACCTCACAGTTAGACCAACATACAGTAGAAGTAAGATTTCTAGCTTTAATATGGACGAGTTTATTAATGGCAACCTAGCAAATAAAGGATTTATCTAATGGCAACCTATGGAAAAACAAGTCCGTATGCAAATACAAGAGTTTCACCTGCTGGAGAGCTGGACATACTGTCAATAAGACCTATTCCAGCAGAGGATGACGATGTTCTTTATACTATTATGCCGCAATATTCAAATAGACCAGATTTATTAGCACATGACTTGTATGGTAGTAAAAATCTATGGTGGGTATTCACACAACGCAACATGGAAATACTAAAAGACCCTGTATTTGACTTTGTAGCAGGCACAGAAATATTTTTACCTAAGAAATCAAAACTTAACCCGGGGTTAGGCATCTAATGGCTATTGAAACCAACAGTTTACATCAGTTTTCTAGCTTTAATACTATTTTTACGCTTTCTTGCTTAACAAGAGACGAAATAGCAGTGCCAAACGAAACTTATAGAGCATATGGCCCACAAAATGTTATACTTAGGAGCGGAGGCGGCGCAGGCGACAACAAAGTCACTACAGTTTACGAAGATGTTATAGGCGGCAAGCTGGAATACTTCATTGATAACGTTAGTATTGATGCATTGTGTGTTCCAAATACAAAATCTCGCAGTACAAATGCTACATTTGTTACTTTTCAAGTATCTGAACCGTATAGCATGGGGTTATTCCTTGAAACATTGCAGATTGCTGCAACTATGAGTGGATATCAAAACTATGCAAACGCCCCGTTTATGTTGTCAATGGAGTTTATTGGATATGACGACGACGGTGACGTTATAGTTACTGAATCTGGACTAAATCTACGTAGAGACATTCCTTGTAAACTTACAAATGTAGAATTTGATGTAACATCAGGCGGAACAACTTATCAAGTAGAAGCTCTTCCATGGAATGAGCAAGCATATCTTGATGATGTAGTAGGTGTACCAGTTGATGTAGCATTAACCGGTAATAGCATTGAAAAGTTATTGCAAAGTGGCGAGCAATCGTTGGTTACTATTGTTAATGGCTTTTATGGCGAGCTTAAAAATGCAAATCAAACAGCAGAAGCAAAGGAATATGTTATTACATTTCCAAACGATATTGCAACAGATGTTAATCCTGCTAGACAAGCAAATACAACCGGAGGCGCCGCTACTACAAAGTCAAGTGGAAGCAGTGGAGGCAGTGGAGGCGGCAGAAGCAATGGTATTTTTGGTGCAGTAGCAGCTGGAGTAGTAGGAGGTGTTATAGGCGGCCTTGCAAATGGCAACAGTCTAAAGAATAGTTTTCAAAACAGTGCAGCAGGAGCAGTAGCAGGCGCATTAGGCGGCTCGTTAGGCGGGCTAGGAGGTGCAGCAGGCGGGTTGTTAGGTGGACTAGCCGGCGGATTGGATAAAAGTCTTGGCGGAATGCTTGCTAACTTTAAAACAGGAAATGTACAAGGATTGTTTGAAAGTATAAGTGGATTCTTAGGATCTCAAGCACCACAAAACTTTGAATCTTTCCTAAGTATGATAACAGGACAGATATTAACTAAAAGTTCCATAGGTGAACAGTTGTCAAGTACAGCACAAGATCCAGGTAGTTTAAATCCAATTGGCAGCGCAAGGATTATTGATGGGTTTGAAGAAAGCGGCACAGTACCAATGGCACAAACGGGCCAAGTTTACGATAGTAAAAACAAAGTATTCACTAGAGCCAAGAATACAATAAGCAATGACGAGCGAGTTTTTAGTTACAGCAAAGGAACTTCGATGGTAAAAATCATTGAAGATGTTATTTTGTCAAGTACTTGGGGCAAAGAAATAAAAGATCGAGCACCTGATGAAAACGGTATGATTCCAATGTTTAGAATTGATGCAGAATCATATTTAAAACCCAACTCAACACAAGAAAATGTGTTTGGCACTGATGCAACAGTAACACATTACAAAGTTGTAGAGTATCTAGTTCATAGTAGTCACATGCAAAACCCAGGACAAGCTGGTATATCGTATAGTTCACTAAGAGACAAAGCAAAAAAAGAATACAACTATATATACTCTGGCGCAAACACTGATATTATTGACTTTGATATAAACTTTAGAGCATCGTTCTTTCAGTTTATTCAGCCTGATGTATCTCAAGGCAGTTTAGATGCAAAAACTGGAGGAACACAGTTCAAAGTATTACAACAAACTCCGGAACAGCTAGGACTAACTATTGCTCCGTCTGGATCAAATAGTGCTACAGGATTGGCAACACAAGCATTTGGTCCTGCAATGAGTACACAAGGCGGCGGCGGCGCCGGCATTGACAACAGTAAAATACGGTGGGCTAGACAGTTCCATGATCAAATACTAGGAAGTGGTAGTATGGATCTTGTAGAAGTAAGATTAACAATACTCGGAGATCCATATTTTATTGTAGACAGTGGCATGGGCAACTGGTCAGATGCAGCAGGAGATTTAAATAGTACTGCAAGCGGTCAAATAGATTATCAACGCAGCGAGTCAGATGTTATTTTAAACTTTAGAACACCCATTGACTACGATCCTAACACAGGCGGAATGATATTTCCTGAAGATACAGTACCAGTTACGCAGTTTAGTGGATTATATAGAGTAACAGCTATTGAAAACCGTATTCAACGAGGAAAGTTTACACAAGAACTTACATTATTAAGACGCAGAGGTCAACCAGAAGATACTAATACTGCCGGAACACGTGATCAGGCATTTAAAGTTAAAGATGCTGGCCCTGGCGATCAACTAAACACTGGATTTAACTAAGGATATCAAATGGTAAATCAAACAGGACAAATCAAACCAGAACAGTCTAGGTCAGTAGACAACGGACAAACAACTAGTAATGCTGGCCCATATTTGGCCCGAGTTATTAAACACGCCGATCCGTTATACTTAGGTGCACTGGAAGTTGAGCTATTAAAGATAAGCGATGCAGGCGGAGCAGGCGAAACACTAGGACAAACTTCTATTGTTTATTATGCAAGTCCGTTTTATGGTGTTACTGGAGCACAGCATTTAGGAAAAAACGACACTTATTCAAATACACAAAAAAGCTATGGCTTTTGGGCAGTGCCACCTGATCCGGGAACATTGGTATTGTGTACATTTGTTGAAGGAAGCAGGGAGTTTGGATATTGGTTTGGGTGTGTACCAGAAAGAGGCATGACATTTATGCTACCAGGCGGACAGCCTGCAACAGAACAGCTTACACCAGGCAATATTCCAACAGAGTTAAAGGGTAAAAAACTACCAGCCGGTGAATACAATAAAAAAACAACAAAAGCACAAACAAACAATCCTGTAAAATATAAAAGACCAGTTAATGATGATTTTTTAGCACAGTTACAAGAACAAGGTTTAGTTGAAGACGATATTAGAGGTATAACAACTAGTAGTGCTCAGCGTGAGTATCCTAGTGCAGTTATTGGAATCAGTAGTCCTGGACCTGTTGATAAAAGAGGCGGATCTCCACAAGGTAGAATTGGATTAAAAGAAAGTCAAGCAACTGTTCATACAAATCGCTTAGGAAGCAGTAGTTTTGTTATTGACGACGGCGATGATAAACTGATAAGAGAAGGTTCGCCTTCTGATACTCCTTACAAATACTTGAATAAAGAAGCAAGTGAAGCCGGAGGCGATGTTACTAGACCTGCAAATGAAATGATCAGATTTAGAACTAGAACTGGTGCACAAATAATGATTAACACCAGCGAAGACTTAATTTATATTAATAATAGTCAAGGAACTGCATGGATTGAAATGACCAGCAACGGAAAACTTGATGTTTATGCAAAGGATAGTATTAGTTTTCACACAGAAACAGATTTTAACTTTGTAGCAGACAGAGATATTAACTTTGAGGCTGGTAGAAACATTAACATGATTGTAAATGGTAGTATATACCAAAGTGCAGCAGTTAACTTAGAAATAAAAGTAGGTGCTAACGGCAATATTTCAGCCGGCGGAGAGATCAATGCCAAAAGTGGCGGTGCCTTTAAAAATACTGCCGGAGGAGACTTTTCGATCGGTGCAGCAAACACAACAATCTCCGGTGGTGATATTAATCTCAACGGCCCAGCAGCAGAAGCAGCAGCAGATGCAGTTAAAGCAAAGTTTCCGCAACGAGTTCCGCAGCACGAACCGTGGCAAGGGCACGAAAACTGGAACCCACTTGAAACAGCTCCTGATAAAACAGAAGCAGTTGATACAGAAAGCCAAGATATACACATGGAAGAACGTCCAGTACACACTGACAGAACTCCTATAAACGATCTATAATAAATACTAATAGGAGCACACCATGACAGCATTTAGAATAGATAATTCACAACTCTTGCCACCTATTATAAGAGAATCAATATCACAAGGTGCTGCTGGGATAAATCAGATTGCAGCAGGAGCACCATTGCCAACGGTTGCATTAGTAGGCGGTATTGTCGGCGGTTTAAATTCAGGTAATCTAAGAGGCGTGGTCGAAGGCGCAGCAGGAGCGTTGATTGGAAATGCACTAGCAGGACCTCTTGCAAGTGCAGCCGGTGCATTGCAGGGTATTACTAATCCTGCTGCATTTGTTGAAAATTTAGGATTTGTTTCACCTAGTACACTTGCAGCCGGAAACGTAGCAGGTGTTGCTTCAGACAGAGTTACTATTCAAACAGGTGCACCAGGCACAGATACATATTCAGGAACAACAAACGCAGAAAATCCATCGACATTACGTACAGAGATAATAGACGCAACTACTAATACAGTTGAGCTAATGAAAGATAGCTTTTTGCAAGGATTGCAAGGTGGATTAAGTAGTTTAATCGGTGGCGGACTTGCTGGCATATTAGGAAACCTTCCGGGTGTAATGGGAAACTTGTTATCAAGTACAGGATTATCGGGTGCATTAGGTAGTGCATTAGGAGCAATAGACGGTGCGTTAGGTAATGCATTAGGAGCAGTGTCTGGCGCATTAGGTGATATGGCAGGAAAACTTGCAAATGGATTAGGCACAGCAATATCAAGCATACCAGGCGTAGGCCCAGTGTTTAGTCAGTTTACAAAAGGCATAGGTGAGTTTACTAACAACCTAACAGGTGCATTAAATGGATTGCCTCCTAATCTTAAAGGAGCATTATCTAATGCTGCATTCAACGTTGGCGCAAACTTAGTCGGCAAGTTAACAAATAAATCTAGAATATCTTCGTCAGTTGGAAAAAATATTGCAAATAACATATCATTCAATGACAATCCGCAAGCACAACTAAACAACATGGCTAACTTAGCAAAACAAATAGATAGAAAAACTTTTAAAACCACAAACGATACTGCCTTTGCTGATATGGCATCAGCCTGTAAAAAATGTGCAAAACAGTTTGGTACTAGATTGGTTAAAAAGAACAATGTATATGGATTAAATATTCAAGAACGTGGAAATCCAAATAATGTCAATGTTATTACAAACGGAGTAATAGATGTTAACCCTTGTGCAACAATGAAAGAGCCACCTGTAAAAAGAAGCAACACGTTTATTTGCCACGAATTTGGCATAAGCGATGATTATTATATTGAAGAAACAACTGGCAGACCTAATATATTAAATTTTGTAGGATTTTGTAGTATGGAAGCTGCATTAGCATCAGATCCTAGAACACGACCGCCCGAAAAGAACTTTGAATATTATAGGAATCTTGGATTCACCTGGACAGGAACATAAATACAGTATGGCCGCAAATGAAAAATCACTTTACAAGAATATTACAGTATCCGGATTAGGAAAAGATCAATCACCAGTTGTATCTAAGCAATATCGCGGCATAAGCACAGTAGCTAATCCCAACGGGTTTAACTTATACGATATTCAGCTAATCAAACAAGATATCATAAATCATTTTCATATCCGCCAAGGCGAAAAACTAAGTGATCCTACGTTTGGTACTATTATTTGGGATATCCTATTTGAACCATTCACAGATGATCTAAAACAACTTATCATAGAAGACATAACTGAAATTATAAATTACGATCCACGAGTATCAGTCAATAGTATTATTGTCGATTCTTACGAAAGCGGCATACAAATAGACTGTTCCTTGACTTATCTTCCTTACAGTATTAGCGAAAGTATGCGCATTAAGTTTGATCAGACCAATGGTCTAATTTAAAGTACGCAGTTTTTTACATCAGGTAAATATAGTATAGAAGTGAGGAACGGCGAATGTCAACGACAGACAGGCAAAACAGACTGCTACTAGCAGAAGACTGGAAGACAATATATCAAAGTTTTAGATATGCAGATTTCCAAAGTTACGACTTTGACAATTTACGTAGAACTATGATCAGTTACATTAGAGAAAACTATCCAGAAGACTTCAATGATTACATTGAGTCAAGTGAATATCTTGCGCTCATTGATATGATTGCATTTTTAGGTCAAAACCTCGCTTTCCGCACAGACTTAAATGCAAGAGAAAACTATATCGAAACAGCAGAACGTAGAGAAAGTATTCTCCGTCTAGCAAGACTTATTAGTTATAATCCAAACAGAAACATTCCAGCAAACGGATTGTTAAAGATTGAAAGTGTTAGCACAACAGAAGATGTAGTAGATGCAAACAACAACAACTTGTCTAATCAGTCTATCATATGGAATGATCCTACTAATTCGGATTGGTACGAACAGTTTATTAAGATCTTAAATGCATCATTGCCTGC